>JGI24021J15306_10002414_pt1 | contig 20122 bp, 9 predicted proteins | sample Ectturendosymbi1_FD_15306 | JGI IMG/M metagenome (IMG submission 15306)
TACTCCATTATTTAAAGTTCACCGAGCCAAGTGTAAGTGTGCAGACCCTCCCTGCATCCACTGACAAGATATCGTTTCAGCGGTTTGCTGGAACCCGACCCAACATCATGTATCTTTTAATTTGGATGTTAACCTTCATTGTGAAACTTTACCTAAAAATAAAAGTTCGAGCCCCAGGGTGCTATTGTTGGGCCTTCACCAGTGCCGGATTTACCTATAGGCTATATAGGCTTAAGCCTAGGGCCTCAAGATCCAAGGGGGCCTCCAACAAACTGTGGTACGCATTGAGTCAATGGTCGGTATACGATTATTTAGATTAAAATTCCTCAAAAATTTATATCTTATTTATTATTCACGAAATTTAGTTTCATTCAACTTTCTTGTTGATAACGCCAGAGTCTTCGAACGAGTTTCCATGAATTTTAATATGACGGCTGGTCAAACCGCATGCCAACTATTGTGTCGATATACTCACAGCACGCTGGCTGCGTCCTGCGTTTGCTGAATCGTACCGATTGTTATGTGTGCCTCTATCAAAATAACTTTTGGCTGTTTATGTTTGAATTGCACCTGATCAGTGGCATAACTGACGGGTGGCAGGGGTGTGAACCGCCCCCCCCTGCCAATCTAAATGTAAAAACAGTGCCCCTACCTGGATTGTATTTTGGTATTTGCTATTCTTTTGATTTCACTAGATAGTTGTTTTTTGCGTTTTTCGGAGTGTTTTCCGGTGTATTCGGGTGTGCGTATAGCCGTTCAATACCAGATTGCTATTGTTTCTCAACTATTTTCTGAGTGTTAGCCAGTGCGCTCCCTTCAGCCAAGTTTCCCCATGGCTCAAATCTCTTGCCCTGCTCAGGTAAGCAAGCGCACCACCCCTGGGTTTTTTATTTTGTTGATTTTATATACTTAGAAAAATTTTAGAAACCTGTGCTTTCATGACTTTTCCTGATTTTCAGAGACTAATGGAATGGTGCCAGAATTATTTTGCAAAAATATCCCTGAAAGCCTACGTGGGGGTATAGGGGCACCATACCACCCATGGTTGCCTGATATGTATCAAATTTCGGACTCCTTACTAAGTCAGCATTTCAATGCAGTTTTCAGTGCAAAACCGATTTGGCCAGATATGACCACCGATACCTTATATGTAAAGAATCTTCCTACACCATGACTTTATATGAAAAAACACGGATTTAACACGTGCATGACGTTTTCTACACACAAACAAAAAATCCCCTCTTTTTTTGGTGATACCTGGCATTAAATTTGTATGTTTCGCTGCGCAGATAAAATTTTGTTGCGAAAGTGATTAACAATGGACACATGGAAGTAATAAAATAGTTTGGTATGAAAATACCGGATGTCACGTGTTCCGGGACCACAGTAAGAAAATGTGGGGTGGCATTACACTCCCGGCTTCCTGACTTGTTAAGTATTTTCAAGCTTACCTGAGCAGGGCTAGTTACGTCACTGCACCTGATCAAAGCAAGGTTGAACTGCAGATAAGAGCTATGTATAGGGCTAGCAGCAGTATCCTGCAATAAAAGCATAGTTTTTTCTTAGGTGACTGAGCAATGCAGTAGTGTTGTCAGCGTTTGTATCGCGTAAAGTTCGATTGGTATTTTTAGATGTGATTTATTTCCATTTCAATTGTCTTCAGTAAAGTCATTCAGGAATCGGATTGCTATTGAGTACTTGCGCAAGTTTGCACTGCTCCCGTGCTGACCAAATCAGAGAAGATCTTGATGAGCTTGAATAGCAAGCAAAAGTCACTTTGCCAACTGGCAACGCCAGAACTCTTCCCCAATGAGACAGGGAAACAGCAAAAAAATGACAAAAGCGCGTTTAGGTCTGATGCCTTACATTAGTGGTTCTTAGTTTATGCAACCCGGCGAAGCCTTATTTCTTAAATTGAAGGTCACTAACCGCTCAGGAGAAAGGTCCTTTTTAAGATTCAAAATAATTAAAAATGAATTAAAGGGTCGCAGTGTTTCAGGAGAGGTTGTCCATACAAAGCATTCTATACATCAAAAGCGAAAAACTCAGACAAACAATGAATTCGTAGGTAATTTTGTTATGAAGAAAGCAGGACAAAACCTTTTTAGCTGTTTACTGTGTTATGTTCAGCTTTACTTGATTCGATGATTGTAACTTTTTATTTCTTCATACATATTTCAATAATGACAGCATAAACAAAATTTAAACCAGTCCAGTCGCCACGGTAGGCATTGGTGAGCTCAGCCCTTCTCAATTTAAATATGAAACACTATAAATCAGTAGATTTTGTCAAATTTTCAGAATGTCAAGTCCTCTTGCGCTAATTTCAACCCCCTATTCAAGACTTTCGGACGAAGGTTGTGGTTTTTAAACTTCACATCTTTTCGCGCGACAGTTTAGTTGCGTTCGATTCTTACCAGTCTGAAAAAGTAAGAAACAAGCGAATCTTTTAAAGTCTTTATGCCGCCACACATACTATATAGGTGCAGTGTGTTTTTTTTTTGTTTTTTGAACACAGATAAGAAAAACAGATGTGATTCTTATAAAAAAACGTAGACCATGTGTTTTGTCGAATATTTCAATTGCGGCGATTTCGGTTGGTTTGCTTGTGGCAGTTAATAATCCTGTTCTCGCCAGCCAAGTAGGATTTCATCAATTCCGTGTCACTGAACGTTTTTGCGTCGAAGGCAGCAACAAACGCAGTGATCGTGGGCGCTCCAGTAATGATTTAGAATTTTTTACTGACCGTACTTTTAGAGCGTCATTTTCGGATTTTCGCAAATTGATTAACGCTTGCCATTTTTTCCTCACAATGAGCGAGGGGGCCTCACAAGTGGATTAGTCTAGGGTCTCGCTTCAGTTAAATCCGGCCCTGGCCTTTACTATTCTTTATATATATCAATGATATTGTGAAAGCCTCTAACTTTAATACTGTTTTACATGCTGATGGTATCAATCTTCATATTTGGAGGAAAAAACACAAAAGTTTAGAAGAGATACTTAACCATGAGCTCAAAAAATTGATCACTGAGTTCGTGCTAACAAATTATGTATCAATTATTCCAAAACCAATTTTATGCAATTTTTCAATTTCAATCAATCATCACCAGGGCCGGCCCTAACAGGCGCGGGGCCCCTCTGGGCAGTAATTTTGTGACGTCATCGTGTTCAATCAACCGTGTTACGATCGTGGTAGAGCGCATATATACAGTGCAGCACCAACACGAGAATTGAGCACGTTGCTAACGTTCGAGAAGAAATTTGCTAGTTCTGACGAGAGCGTTCTTTGTTAACAGTGAAATTTATATGGCAATTCTACTGAATTCTCAAGCGCAAGGTATATCTGGCAAAAATGAACAATCTACCCAAACACCGTGGCGCGGGGCCCCAGAGGCGCGGGGCCCAATGCGGCTGCATCGGCTTAAGGCCGGCCCTGATTACCACCCAATATCAGAACAAAGTAGCTTAAAATATCTTGGCGTTATACTTGATAAACTTAATTGGAAGCCTCAAATTGAAAAGATGGTGACACAACTCTCCAAATCATGTGGAATGTTGTTCAAATTAAAACACTACACCAATATTTCAGTTCTCAAATCTGTTTATGTTGCTCTTTTTCATTCTTATTCTTATTCAATACTTAACTGGGGAAGGGCCAATAAAACTACTTTATTCCCTTTAATTAGACTGCAAAATAAAGCTGTGATAACCCTTGAATATGACAAAACCAAAACAGCTGCACTCTATACTAAGCACAAAATTTTAAACATAGGCCTACCAGACATTAAATTGTCAGTGGCCAAATTCATGTACTCCGTTTATAATGGTGAATTACCTAATTACTTTGATAAATGCTTTACTGAGATTGCATCAGTCCACAAATATCAAACAAGACTTGCTGCATTGCAAAAATACGATTTACCCAGAATGAAAACGTCCCTGAATCAGCTTTCTTTAAAGTATTTTGGTCCCTAAATTTGGTCTAATCTTCCTGAAAATCTGAAATCTTTTTCGCCTTATTCATTTGCAGAACAATATAAAAACGTTCTGCTATTTTGCCAGAATTCCTGTTGATTTCCGTTTTAAATGCTTGTCACTTTCTGTAGTATTGTGTTGATGCCCCTATTTTTCCTCCTATCATTTACCTCTGTCTCTATAGTTGCTCACCCCCTGTACATAGGCATGCTGCTTTCTACACACTGTTTCTGTGTTATTGTCTTTTTTGCCTGTTTTACCTGACGTCGATTCGATGCATTTTCTTACGTTTTTAGCACTACTTTCGAAACGTCTTCAATTAAAAATTAATTTGTGAATATTCTGCTCTTTTCGCCTATTCTTTTTATTACATTTCTCTTACCTGTAACAAAACGTCCTAAACCTACCTCCTAGACGAAGGCTACATTCCTTCGCCAAGGTTTGATGGAGTTCAACCGTCCTTACTTTCACAGCGATCATCCTCTCGTGTAAAAGTTCTGGCAAAATGTCGCAAAAATGCAGATATTTTTTCAGTCATGTGTTGAACCATTGTTCCTGTTTATTTCACAAAAAAAACAATGTTCCAAAGCACGAGTCACAGCGATTTTTGTGCCTAACATGCACTTCACGTATTTTTTATTTCGTTGTTTCTAATTTGCTTGTTTTTCTTTCTTTACGTCCTTCCTGCATGTTTCAAAGTTTATTTTACTTTCATTCAAAGCTAAGCTTGTTTCTGTCCCGGAACAGAAAAAACACTCGAATTTATTGAACTGCTTTTATTTCAGTTCCAGCTTGTTCACCACAGTTTTGTGAAACTCGAGAGCAAGCAAAAAGAAACCAACAACGGCGAAAAGAAAGTAGCCTAAACACCATTCTGTTAAAAATAAAACCCCGTGTTTGCCAGAAAACAAATCATAAATATTTTAGCTTTGACTTATTTGTTTGGTGTTAATGAAAATATTCCTGGAAAACCTCGGGTACAAAAAGTACTTTTAAAACCTAGCTCCTTCAAATTCAGTAAAACCTAACAATCTGAACGTGCTCTATTTGTCTCAATGTCCCGTTCTCAGATATTTACCAGCGACTCCCCCTTGATCTGCTTAATGTGCTAAATTACATTGTTGTCTGTTATCGTTTTTACATGCCTTTCGTTTTGGTGTTGCGTTATTTATTTGGTTCCTTGTGGGACCTTGATTCGCTGACCTTGCGTCCTTCGCCCAATAACAATAAGCTTCAACTTATCATCAGGATATTTACACGCAAGCCAAAGTTTTTAACAACTCGTTAATTATTTTATATCCATTTTGAGTACATTCTCCTTGATCTGAGGTTTCGTTTACTTTCATCAACGTAATGTTCGCCACAGGTCTGACGTAGGCTGCAGCTTCTGAATTAAAATTCTCGCATGTAAATGGGTCCATGCAAGAAGCACGGACAACAGATGCAGGTTTTCGGCATCAACATCTTGGTTACGCCCAGTTGTGATCCTCAGAGGGAAGCACCTTCCCACGATGCAGCAGCATGGACTGAAAATGGGTTCAGATTTTTGTGTTCTACACGTGACCTTCGCGAACTATCTCCATCTTTTTCGTTTCGTCAATGTGCGTCGATTACGAGTAGTTTTTGTATATACGATAATTGTTATCCCCAAAAAAATAATTATCTGCCTCCACCACTGATTTTGTCAAATTATTATTTTACGTCACCTTCGCATCCATGCAAACTAGTTACCGGCTTTTCTGGCTGTAAAATCTGCAGTTTCATCACGTTATTGGTTATCACATCATAGACTGACATCATGCATGCTGAAAAGTGTATTACACATGCGTCACACTTAAATATCAATAAACAAGGAACAGCAGTGCGAAAATATATTGCGCAGTGAAGCGTGCACACGTTTTGCAAGTCGATCCAACGTGAAAAAATTTACAAAGCCAAGCCAGGGTTTGTGCGATAAGTCGCTTTGTTTCGTCATTATGCACCTGACCTGGCAAGCGTCATTCCCAGGACCACATGAACACATCAAGTACCATTGCGGGTCCCGGGATACTGGAAAATCAGGAATGCACTTCACATTTTCAACATCACTTTATAGCAGAATTGCTCAAGACAAACATTTACTAAACACTGACTTCACCCACTGAAGCACTTTTGCGCTTATTGGGAAAAAACAGGGTAATCCAGAGGAACTTGAACAGACCGCGCTTTACGTGTTTTGCAGATCTCATGGTTCGTTTCATGTCAATCGTTCTAATGCGGAAAAAACAAAAAATGACTCTAGATCATGAAATATTACATTCCATGAACTGTTTCCTTGGTGAGTAAAGTTGATATACGAACATCAAGCGCACATGAAAGTACCAGTGGAACAAATGCACAGGACTTGGAGCAGCAACGTGTTGACGCATTTTGATGAAGCTCTGATCCAGCAACGAGCGGCAGATGCAACTGATCCGCAAACCGTTAACACCGACCACCTTCGAATAAATCCCTGGATGACAAAACCCACGTCCCTGGCAACGGCATCAATGCGCGGATGTGTTGCTGCAACAGACATATCTACAACAACCGGGTCACAGCCCTGAAAACCCTGTTTCTTTCAAAGGTTGCGTAGATGCGAGAACAAGCTGCTGAACAACATGTGGTTGAAGCTCGGGATGATGCAGACGCTGCAAACGTAACTGGGTCACGATGAAAAATTGGATATGAAAGTTTGTAGATGAACAGCAGTGAAACGTGAGCTAAACACTGTTTATGCAGTAACCTTACATCGTCTGCATTAACGCGTCGTCCGCACAGGTGGAGCGTCTGGTGAAGCGTGAAATATCGCAAATGGGGGTAGCGCGCTATGAATTACACACGATCACATTTTTCATTGCAACCCTTCTTGCTCCTGAATGAAAGGCAAGACTTTTTAGTCCAAGTTACGTGAGAATTTTACGCTTGTTACGAAAAACCTCATCGTACCTTCGTTGAGCTGCGCACGAGTGACACTGAACATTGATGGGTAGATATTGAAGGTTCAACACGAGTAACACTGCGTAAGCACATTTCGACGTCGTTGCGTATTGCCACATGAATGAACACAAGTCATGCTCAGGGCGGTACGAGAAAGTAAGTAGTCACTTGATGCAAGTGGGTATCAGCCCTCAGACAACATTACAACAAAAATTTGCTACAGAAAATTTCTCAATAGCAGTTGGTTCAAACTTTTTACAGAGTACCACCCCCTACAAACGTATCTATTGATCCGTAGCTCAAGTGGACACAACCGTTACAGAATGTTAGTCATTAAGAAAGTAAGAGGTGAATATCAATATAACCTATTGCCGCCAGCACCTTTCAAAATTTTGTCATATCTTAAAGATGATTCAAGCCACGCCTTCTTTGAAACCTGTTTTAAAGTTTTGGCAGCATTGATGCCTGAAGAGCGTAAATATAAAAACTTAACCGATTTTCTCAAGTAAGATTTGGACAACAACACAGCAAGAAGCAACCCAACGTTGGAAACATGTTTCTTACAAACACTTCCATTCTGTGCTGGAAACAAACCACAGCGTCTACGCTGTGTGGGAGGAGTTTACTATTCATTAGATCGCACAAAACTTTTATTCTTATTGAAATCAGACTAAAGCATTTCAAAGAACTTACAAATTGATGTTTAAAACACCACGTTGACAGATATTTTCAGAATAGGTTAAAAAATTTATGCATCTCTGTCCAACATGAACAATGAAAGAAGCTAGCTACAATAAAACCAAGATACCCTTATCACATACAACACATGCTAGTTATTAAAATAAAATAGAACAAAAAACGACATTTTCCAAAAAATGCATTAAAGAAAGAGATATAACAATGCAGAACGAATAATAAAACAGGAACACACAAACCCATTACCACCATGATCGATTTTTGAGCAATGATACAAAGCAACGTTGCCAAAGATCTATTTAAGCTCGATGATGAAATCAGATGTTTTTCATTAGAGTTAAAAATTTTCATCCCCCAACCAGATGCTGCATCCCTAAAACCAGCAAAGTTATGAATCGAAAAAACACAATGAAAACACTTTTCTCCCATTGAAACAATTAAGACAAGAACTTCATTGGCAGTAGTGTTTGCTACATAAGCTACAAAAGCAAAAAACAAAAGTTTTCACGCAGCAGAGGATTCATAACTGTATAATATCACAAATGTTGCAGTTTTCTACACTTTTTTGAAGATGCTGCAGTCAGATAATAAAAATCAATAACCAGAAACAAATATTATCTTCTGTATGTTATCAAACTGATTAGTTGTCCATGAAGTCAACATCAGTGGATGACATTAAAAGGGCTTCAGAGAAAACAAAAACCAAGATTAGCTTGGTGATTTCAGTCAGACATTACCACACTGTTTGAATCTGAAATCTGTATTGAAAGAACTTGGTACAAAACCAACCCTGTGTTTTAAATTCCCATTATTTCAAAGGAAAAATTATGAAGCATCACTACTTGATGACAGCCTAGTAGTGCAGTCTGAATTCTGTTCTACAGTGTTGGGTCTTACTGAGAACATAAAAATTTGCAACTTCTCTTGTGGTCAAGTGTGAAGTAAAGCAAAGGAAAATGTTTGGGGTTTAATAACTTTATCTGCTACATTTAGGCTCATGCCGGCCTCTGCAATATTCGATAAAACAACAGTGTAAAAAAAATTGAACACACTTCATAAATAAATGAAAGAGTTGTTCCAATTGAAATAAGGAATTGAGACCAAAATGACCAAACTTCATCAAAATAAATACAGCACACTTAAGACTAAGCTGCCAAACAAACTATGCAGCATGTGATTTGCCACGATTTGCTTTACAACATCAAGTGCAGAAAAAACATTACAACTTAATTAGTTCCACTCCATATGTAACCCTGACTAAAGAAAGACATTTAACATCAAAGCCAAGCAGTACAAGTAAATGAAATATGTGCATCAGTTCATCCGAGTTTAAACAACAGAGATGACCATCAAATATACACAGGTTGTTCTTGGCCTGTGAGCAAACGGTACATTGTTGCTGGCATGGTCTTCATCTGAATCTCCCCAATGGATGACACAAGCATTTGAACAATTTTGTCATGGGGTGTTGCAACAACACTTCGCCCATTTATTTCTATAATTCTGTGTCCAACTCTAACACCTCCTCGCTCAGCAATTCCACCTCGCATCAAACTGCATATAATCCCCTCTTGCACAGAAAACCCAAGTTGGTATTTCAAGTCAGGACGCTTTATTATAACAGTCACTACAGGAGGACAGGAGACAATATGCAAATGTGCAAGACTCTGAGATCGAAGGCCTTTAATTATACTTTGACAAGTTGTCAAAGGTAATCCAACTAAACTGGTGCCATTGACATTCATGATTTGGTCACCGATGCTGAGCTTACCACAACGTTCGACAGGTGACCCATGCTGCATGTTGGCAAGGACAACTGTGGGAACAATTGACCCCCACCCAGATTCAACAATTACGATACCCATTGCCTCACCTTTTTTCTTTTCAACCCATACATCCTTGACATTTTCTCTTTTAGAATAATGAACAAGGTCATCATGATACATTTCTTGCATGTCCAAAAGCTCGTTGTAATCATCTCTTGTTAAGGTTTGTGGCTCAATTCCATGGGCACTAAGAAAATGCTGATATGCAACATTGAATGCCTGGCCAATGGCTTGAGCCATTAAGTGTGCATCTGGTGAAGAAAACACATGGCAAATTATTCGATATGACCTTTCTGGCTTAGGCTCTCTCATCAGTTGCGGTTCATCATTGTTTTCTGAGTGTGCCACTCTTCGTCGAGCCATTACAACAAGCAAGTTTCCAATATCAGCTATGTATGATATGGAGCGCAATGTATGGTCCATCATAGACTCTTGCGTTTCAGCATTTAGCATTTTCACTTTGTCAGTGGATATGAACAAATCCACTTCAACACTTGGTTGAGACTCACCATCAGGAGCTTTTATTCGACCAACAGCTTCCTGAGCTTGCAGCATGCGTGCATTTTTCCCAGGATTACGCTCCGACTGAAGTTGCGTTGAACCAAGGTAATTTGCAGAAAAAATAATTCCTTCTATTAAATCCTCTGCATCACATGGTCCAGCAACATCAATTAAAGGGCGACTGTATGAAAGTGATGGCGACTTCTGACCTTGAACTTCCTGCATAGGACTATGCTGGGGAGCTAGAATTTCTGGGGAAGGTTCCTCCAACCTTACCCATGGGTCTTCAGGTTGGTAATTTTCATGTGAGTTAATTTTCACATCCCTAATCGCCTGATCTATGTCTTCAATGCTTTCACTTAAATCAGTTACAGGTTTTTGTTGCCGAAATTCTGCTGGTAGCATCTCAAACTCAGGATTATGTAAAGCCTGTGATGGCTGCTTTTCCCAAATATCACTGACTGAAGATTTTTTTACAGCTTCAGTGTTTTTTTCAGGTGAGCTGGGCAGACTACTATGGTTGCTGAATGACTCAGAAAACTTTTCAATTTCATCAAGACTTCTTGATTTGTGCTGCCAGAGGTTGTCATCACTGTCTACTTTATTGAAGGGATTAAACCGCCTTTCCATGTGAGCAGTCTTTGAAGATATTAAATCCATACCAGTTGATGATGAATAAGTATCATCAGCAACAACATGCACTGCACTGTTTTCTCCATGTGGTTTCGATTCAATTGTGTCTTGATTTTCGCTTTTCAAATCAATGTTATTGTTGTAGCTGCTTTTCTCATCTTGTTTGATGGATCCTGCGCAGACAAACACATTTTCAGGTGGGATGAAAGTATCGTGAAGTGCAGAAGACACTGTATCAGTAAATATTGCAGTATTGGAGTTTACAGGATTTGTAGATATTGTAGATTTCGCCTTACTATAACTTATAGTTTCAGGATTTTGATCCAAAGCATTGGGCATCACACTAGGTTGAATACCATGTAACTCTCCTGTTAATTCATCAACAGGCAGTGATACGTTGCCATTTATGATCCCATCATTTTGTTCAGTAGGACTTGTAACTTCTTCACGTTGGTCTGAAATATTAAGTAAATTCTTATTGCCATCTTCAACTACACCAGCAACATTTGCATTCAGTTCTTTCAATGTCTTCTCAAGACTTAGAGTATTGACATCTTCAGATGATTTCAGAACATGATCCATTTTGATCTGAACCCAGCTGGTGAAGGATCTGCCCCTGCAACCGCCCAGTAGATGAACTACTCTACAAAACCATACTTATTCAATAGTTTATCTAGATCATCTTTTTATGCTGCCCATCCCTCCTAGAACTGTCAAATATATGAAACACTTATTTTATCACATAATGTCCAGCTATGCAATGGAAAAAGTGGTATCAACCAGAGTGGTAGAAAAAGTGGTATCATACATATCATACAATAGAAAAAGTGGTATCATACATTTCTGTTCATGTAATTTGTCAATTTGCTCAATTCGTTACCTCTTTCTATCCCTTAGAAGCATTTCGTTCAGCTAATATGTCATATGCAGTTTTGCTTTTGATGTCTAAGCAGCTAGCACGTGTGGGAACTCAAACAAATTAAGGATCTTTATCTGAGAATTGTTGCACACTGCTATTTGTTTATTGAATTTATACACAAGGTTCGATGCGCAACCCGACTCCCCATTGAGAGAACGCAGAAAAGTATATTAAAGATTTAAAAGGTGTTAGATTAAATGGAGGAGCCTAGCTAAAGGAATTAATTGATGTATTCAACAATAATGTCATAAATTTGTATTTTACTGCAAATAAAAGCATTATGTATACAAGTTACTATGATAAAGTATAAAAGATTTTATGATAGAGTTTTCACCTGTTTGTATAATTCGTCAATTCGCCTAAATCGTCACTTTTTTCTAATCCCCTTGAGGTGATGAATTAGGCAAATTCCACTGGACATATTAAAATACTTAACACCTTCAGAGCCGGTCTAAATCAAGCGGTTGGCACCAAAGCAGCCAGATCGCACGAGCATAACTTCAGCGCTGTAAGCGCTAGAGAGCTGTTCAAATGCTCAAAAGACTCGGCAAGTCTTGTAGTTTGCAATGAAAAAATTTTTTTTGATTGGGAGTTGCACATTTTGTGTGAGTTACATCATAAGTAGAGGGCTTTTAGGCCACTTTGGCCCACTTCACCTGGCCCTGGGCCCAAACCGCTAAACGGCAGTATTTTGCGAAAGTTTTTAGTGGAAACGAGACTGAAATCTGAGTCTTTTGATACTTTGGATGACCTGCTCAGGTTTCGGGTTCAAAAGTTATGATATAAAGTAAACAAAATATTTGATTAATCCCTTAACATTTTAGCATCCGGCTGGTTTCGGGGATTTTCGCAAAAAAACACTGGATCGCACGTGGCTTTGCGCGGGAATTTCTCCGGTCCAGTAAGTGCTACAGACCTGGTCAAAAGCTCAAAAGATGCGGCAAGTCTTGTAGTTTGCACTTCAAACAAAATTTTTGGTTGGGGAGTGAGGATTTTTTATGAGTGACGTCATAAGTGGAGGACTTTTAGGCCACCTTGGCCCACTTCACCTGGCCCAGGGCTCAAGCCATTAGATGGTAGTATTTCGCTGAAGCGTTTGTTGGAAACTAGGCTACAATCCGAGTCTTTTGATACTTTGGATGACCTGCTGGGGTTTCAGATTCAAAAGTTATAATCTAATGTAATAAAAACATTTGACTACTTACCTAATTTGTTTATTTTAGATCATAACTTTTGAACCACATATGCTAGAAAGTCGATCAAAGGCTCAAAAGACTCGGACTCAAGCCTAGTTTCCAATAAAAACTACAACAAAATACTTTGGCCTAGCGGTTGGGCCCTAGGCCAGGTAACATGAGCCGAAATGGCCTAAAAACTACTTCACTTATGACGCCACTCACAAAAAATCCACAACCCCAAACCAAAAAATTGTTCTTCGAGTGCAGACTTGAAGACTGGCTGATCCGTTTGAGCCCTTGAACAGCTCTCTAGTGCCATCGGCGGAGAAGCTATGGAGTTGGTAAGGCAACCAAAAACTACTGGTTTTAGGCTGAAATCTAGGTACGAATATATTGTACGCTGGCTCTCAAAGTGTTAATTAAATATTATTACTTGATTGGTCCTTTTAAGCCATAACTTTTGAACCAGAAACACCAGAAAGCCTAGCAGCAAATGAACACTAGCAGCAAACGTGTTAAGCTTCAGATTTACTCATGCTGAATGTCATATTTCATCCAATTTTTCGAAATAACTTTCAAGTTTCAAACAATAAATATTGTTATCATATGCTAATCTTGAGTTAAATGCATTTGAAAATGCAAGCTATTGTTTGTTGTCTGCTTCATGACGTAGGAATGGCAAGGTTGATCTTTAGCTCAAACAGTTAGAAGTACTAGATTTTTTGTATGCTTTCTAGGAATCAGCCGACTGGGCCCTGCTTTCATCATTTTGCAATCATTCAAACTTGCACATATCTATGTTCACGCACATACTCTCTATAATGGGGATAAGCAAAGAATTTGTCAGCAAACTTTAATAGGAAATCGATTTCACAAAAAACTACATAGTCTCAGTTGCGAAATTTGCAAGCAAAGGTTACGGGTGCAAATTGAAAGGCTATTTGAAGTAAGAGCAACGAAAGCCAACAAACTCAAGACTAAAATGAATAAATCATAATGCAGGGTCAGAAATCAGAACATCTCAACGTCAAGAACACATGCTGCGACAAATAAAAACTTGTATAAAGAATTTAGAAAAAAAATTAACTCAAACAAATGATTTCATAAGAACTATGAAACTAACTGATTGACAACAATGGTTAAAACTCTTCAGGCCTTTTGAAACAACTTGCTCAAATGACTAAGAATGCAGGAAGAAAGCTTGAATGATTTTGCATTCCCGTGACAACAAATGTCTAAGGTGTGCATTTAAACACTGCAATAGGAGTGAACACGTTTGGAGTTAAGTTGGACACTGGGTGTTGAGGAAGGTCAGACTGTGTCAGAGAACACACAAAATACAGCAAGAATTACTTCACATGGGAAGATCATGTTCTGAATGTTAATTTGCTTGTCAAGTTGGTGATACCATTTATTTTCACAGATATTCAGACAGTGAAAACTTGGTTGTTCAACAAAAGTAACAGTGTATGCTTCGTGTAGAGGTGGTTTGTTTATTGTGCCATGGCCCTTTCAATAGTGTCGGAACAAGGCTATCTGGTCATAGTCGGTTTTACAAACCTGTTTTTTCCAATTACTGTGGTGTAATGACCAACTCACAGAAAATTTATTGTTAGTTTGGCCAACATACTGTTCATGACATATCATATAAATTGTTACATAAATGCCATAGTTTGCCCATGCCTAATTTTGGTTCAGTGGGAAAGTATTTTTTATCATCAATTGTGAAACATATGGTACCATGGATTTTGTATTTTTCCATGGCAACCATAAAGTGCACATCCATTAAGCCTTGAAACACCTTGATTTATATCTTGCTTTTGTATCTTGTTTAATGACCTTGTTGTGCATTCTGGGATCTCATGGAACAAGGATGGTATACTCTACAAGTCTTTCTACATCTTTGTCTGCAAAAGCCTCCCACATTACGCAGAACCTCTTGTTATGCACTTGTGCAGATCCTGTTGGTTTATCAAGATGTAAGTTGCAGATCAGTCAGCGGAAATGTTCTGCACCACTTTTAACACAAACGCCTAACTCTGATTAGAAAAAGTGAAACTGCAGAAATCAATGAGCGACGTTGACCCAAAGAACCTCTGCACCATGTGTACTCGTGCAAATCTCATGGTTGGAAAAAAATTTTTGTGATACACAGTGCATTGTTAGAGCACAGTTGCAACAGCTAGCCTTTTACTATCCTATGCCTTTATCCTCCGGTTGGATAAGCCATGGGTAGAATTTTCCGGGGTGGGAAGGGCAAAATCATTGCAACTTGTTGTACCTAACAACTAGAAAACCTATTGGCACTTTCACAACCTTTTTGAAAATTTCAGGGGCACAAATGCATGGTTGCCAGATCTGGGTTAGTGCCAGCGTTTTATTGGTAACATCTGGTTATCCCCTTTGGGTTGTGCACCAGCACAAGGTTGTTGGCTGCTCCCAAGGAGGCCAGGCTCTCCAGGGCTGTGGAATTGGAGGTTTTTGGTCAAGAGTTGGAATGTATCCGACTCCAAAAGTCAAATTGAATCATTATTTTGTTGCGATCGGAAATCCTGAGTGGCATGTGCGCAAAGCCTCGCACCGTGGCAGCAAGCAACAATAGAGATCATGCTCGCAATCTCTCTCACTATTGCTTGCTTGTGCTACATATACAATGGGGTTATTCTTCATGTACATCCCGTTCGTGGTGAATCACACAATCAACACAACGTCACCGGAGAGGTTGCAACAACATCCCCTCCTTTTTACAATGAACCACACCGATCGCATGTTCTTTGTGTGAAGGCTGAACTCGGCACAATCTCCACATCCTGGTCACAGCACCATTTTGTTGCGATCGGAAATCCCGAGCGGCATGTGTGCAAAGTTTCGCACCATGGCAGCAAGCAACAATAGAGATCATGCTTGCAATCTCTCTTACTACTGCTTGCTCGCACTACATATATAATAGTGTTATTCTTCATGCACATCCCGTTCGTGGTGAATCACACAATCAAGGCAACGCCACCGGAAAGGTTGCAACAATTTACATTGCATTCTTAAGTTAGTAGTTCTAACTCTTGCCTGATGAAATGGTACAATTTTTTTGGAGACTTTTATTGAAACAGAGAATTCTTGCTGTGCACCGCAACTGCCATTGATTACTAAGTGCTACAAAATTAGCTAAAGACCCAGCATCATAGGAAGAACACTTTCTTTTAAAGGAACAGTTCGCATTGTTTAACAGTTACCCATAATCACAACTGCTTTATGCATCATTGCTCAATCAACATTGCCAAGATGGTTTTCTGAGTGATAATGGATGATCATGAAAAACCATGCACACCCACACAAACCTGTGTCATGCAGTTGTATTCGCTTGTGTTTGTGTGATTGCAAACCACCAAGTGTGCTTCCAGGGAACAGAACTTGACAGAAACAGTTGAAGTTACATGAACTTTTCATGCAGTAACTTTGAAAGGATGATGTTTGGTTGGACGCGGCTGATATATGAGCAAATGTGGTAGATATGTTTTAATGAGCAGAATACAGTCAGTGCAGTGAACTGAACCAATTATTGAAGGTTTAGTAGCCTTAACGCCGAGATTTGAAACTCGAGTAGCTCAATGCACATTTACTGTGAGTGAAGATTTTTTATTATTTTTTAACGTTTTAAGTAAACGCCTAATATTACATTTATTTAAGTTTTTACAAATTTACAGAAATAATAACTTGTGAAGCAAAAATATTTTTCTATTTTTCTTGTAAAATGTGTGCACCCATAACATGGAGTCAGAACATAAAACTTCAGTATATGAATATTTTACATTAACCAGTGTTTTGAAATATTGTGTATGCCAATGCATAATAAGCGAAGATGGTGGAGAAAAAATGTGTGATGAAAAAATTAGTGCTTCCAGTGCCACTACTCCCATGCTTCCACACGTACTTCCAACTTGAAAAGACATTTGGGTCGTCTTCATCCTAAGTATTTGAAACTGATGCAAAAGAAAGATACTGCTTTGTCTGGGACATCAACAGCATCAAATACTAAATCTTGAGTACTGGAAAAAAGCCTACTACAGCAATCTCACAGTTTTTGTTAGTGATAAAGTGACTATAACATTGACTCCAGATGCATTTAGAAAAACATTGTTGTTCTTAATGGCATTTCTCTAAGATTGTTCTCAAGCTGAAATGTTAGCATTGATTGGTGAATTGGCATGAAGACTAAGAGTGTCTCTAAACAGAGATAACAGTACTTGATGAATATGATAGCCAAAAGAAACAGCTTAAGATCAAGCTAAGCAACATATTTATTTGCTTGAAAATGGATGCATGCACATGCCACCATGTCAATTACTTTGCCATCAATGTCAGGTACGTAGATGAAAGAAAAATTTAACCAAAACCTTAGCTACAAGAGACACTGAAGTCCAACATCCAGCAAGTTCTTAACAAAATTGGTAAAAGATGTGTTGCAAGAGAATGGCATCCAGATAGACCATGTATTATGCATTGTCACAGACAATGCATCCAATATGGTGTGGTCAAACAATTCAATGTACGACCAAGAGAAAAGTAAAATACTAAAGAAAAAAGTGCAGCAGAAATTCAAGAACAATCTACGGCTAGTCACAGCAACCAATTGTATGTGATGGCTTGACTATTTAATTTTTATGGTTAGTAAATATTCTTAAACTAAATTGATTAAACCAATGACTCCTCAACTCATGTATCAAGCAACAATATAACAAAATGCTTATTTATAAAATAATTTTAGAACACTTCTTTGCGATTGTTGACAAGCAATCTTCATTCACATTATGTTAGAGAGTTAAGAGTCGAAAATTTTCAGTTGAAAAAATTTGGAAGGTAGGAGTTGTACATTTTACACCTGACTCTGTAACCTTGGCTATAACCCCAGTTGACATGCTTGCAGTTAAAGTTGCCAGTATACAGACAGGGTTGTGGATATGTTGGGATGGCCGTAGGTGTGAGTTCCAAGGGTAGATGTTTGCAGACATTGATGATCTTGCATCCTGTGACATCTATGCACAACCACTCAGTGTTTGATTGCTCTAGGGCAGGCCTACACAACTCAGAAAGCTCAAAGGGCCAAATTGATCAACATACTTTTGAGGTAGGCCCCAAAAGTCTGTTTCATTTTGTTGTAATTTGGAAGAAATTCTGTAACAATAAACACTAAGTCAAGCTTATGCAACATTTTCTGCTAAGAAAGCTGTTGTGGACTGCAAGAAAAGTTCCTGAGGGCCACATGCAGCTCGCGGACCATATACTTAGGGCAGGTGCACAACCAGGGGGCTGTTTAATTGGCATGCCAAGCCCCTTCAACGTCTGTGACTGTCTCGCATTTGAGAACAGCATGGTGCACATAGAATTTCAAGACAGTTGGTCGCATGGCAAGGCGGCTCGCCTAATTCCAGAAAAACACGAACACATACACTTTTGCATACCACCACGTAGCATGGAATGCGGCAATGACTTTCTAAATTCGACGAGCCTTTTGTGACGTGCCCATGCACCTGTATCACGATCATTTTCTACTCCCACCATGTTCTTCTGTGATGCGACGATGTATATTTATGACGATTCAACTGCATTTGAACCACGCTCTTGTTGAATGTGAGACTGTGGCTTGGCAGCTACAGGCCACCATACGATGGTGACTTCGACATCTCGGCCAATGATAGTAACTTTGTTTTCTGTCCATCCTCATGGGGACAGCTGTTTAATTAGATTGGCACAGTGTTTTTCACACTGAGCAGCCTGGAGTAAGTGTTACAAGTTTACAAATAGAAAAACGTTTCTATTGGAATATCTGGTTTATGCAATTGGCTATTTTTTCATGTATGAATGGTTTGGGATTCTGGAACTGTATGCGAAAACATGCTTTATGCTTTTAACAGATATGTAATTAGTCAGATGAATCTATATTTACTTTTGCAAAGTAGCATCTGGTTGCACTTTGCAAAGCTATGCAGAGTGAATAATGCAAACAAAGCATTTGCAAAGGTTTGCATAAGTCTAGAAGAAGCCACCACAACACGTGAAGCACATGGGCTAGAATGGGAACATGCATTTAGGGGAGTACCAGTAAATCTTGTGCAATGTCACTTAAGACAAAACATATTTCATGTAATGCTGCAAAATAATATTTCACTAAATATTGGCCAAAAATGTCAAATGAACAGGGTCTGGCGTGCGCATATTTTCGAGATTGCAGAGTCAGAAACAAAATATTTGACTCCCAACATTCTAAAATTTCCAATTCCGACCTTTCCAAAATTTCCGACTCCGATTCTTTAACATAAAAGGAATGAAATTTGGCTGTTAAAATCAATAGAAATCGTGGTACACAGCAAGAAATCTGTTTCAACAAAAGTTTCAAAAGAAATCGTACCTTTCAAAAGTAATCGTACCATTTCAATAGGAATTCCCAATTTTAGAGTGTGATGTAAAAGATGATCCAATTGGACATCTGGAGTCGGACAAAAAATCTGACTGCCAGTGTTGTTAGGAATCCGACTCCACCCAAAAACCTCCGACTCCCTATGACTCCGCAACTCTGGTTTCAACTTAATTGTCACCCTATCCTGTAGTAAATAATTTGAAATCATTCCGCTACAACGAGAAGAGTCAGCAGCAAAGCCTAACGTAATTAGTAGATGCTTTTTATTTTGTAAGTGGTGAAGGTATTGACACTGCCAAACGTGTTGATAAAATTCTAGTCAAGTGGTAAGGGTATTGACACTGCTGAATGCGTTGATAAAACTCTAGTTTAGGGTTTTTAACCTGAAGTTCTTTAAGCCCCAAAGGGTCCGGAATGTGATTTGAAGGGCTTTGCAGACATTTCAATTACTACCACGATCATTAGCACCTATTTTTGAATATTTAACACAACGTTTTGTCTTGGGGCGTCCGGAACTTTTATGAGGTTATGCTACGGTCTATGACCTACCAATGTTCACGAAACGCTGCTCTATTGTTTATCAACTGCATACGTCAATTAGTCGCTCAAGAATTGGACAACAATAGGATCCATATCTCAAATACTGGAAAGTTTTTGTCTACTTCAGAAGTCAGTGTCTTAGAGAGCATAGTTGGTACTGAGCTTTGATTAAACATGTGCTGGTGTATATCAGGACTGTGTAAATATAAAAACGCCATTGTAATGAGCCCAAGATGACGTCTTGCTCAACAGCATCAATTATGGCTGCAAAAAGCATACTGCAGATGGTGAACTTATTATATCAAGACTTTTACCAGCATTTTTGTGGGAAAGTTTTACGAGCAAATGGTAGCTTTGATCCAAAGCAGAAGCTTAGAACTTCACCAGACTAAAAACAAACTTTTAGAACTTGTCAACTGAATAAAAGTAGGCTTTCTATTTGCCGGCTTAAATTTGAACTGTGTTGTAAAGAAAAAAAAAAAAA
>JGI24021J15306_10002415_pt1 | contig 20121 bp, 11 predicted proteins | sample Ectturendosymbi1_FD_15306 | JGI IMG/M metagenome (IMG submission 15306)
AGTAGGAAATGTGTAAAAGTGAACCAGCAGGCATGTTTTCCGTTGAGCGGTTGAAGCTACACTCACCATGTGTACATAGTGCCGAACCGGTAGACCTCCCCAGGCGTGCCAAGAATGGTCACAGCCGACATGAAAGACACTGCCAGCGAGAGCGCCACCGGGTAAGGACTCATTGATCTGAAAAATAATGCACGCCGTAAGCAGAAAATCTAATGCCGCAGCGACAAGTAGTTCTTGTGCTGTGGTCGTTTTGTCACGAGACCACGATTTTAAAATTAAACGACTGTCAATCGAGGGAAGAAAAACCTTCAAATAAACAAAGTGCTTTTCCTTTTCACGCGCATCTACAGTACCATCACAATGGCCGTGGACTTGAGACGAATTTTTCCAACGGGTTGGCAACAGTCGCTAAATATCATTTTACCAACTCGAAACTGAGAGAACAATCCTTTTCTGCTAATTATTTAAAAGGAAATATTAAAATTTCAAAATCCAGGTGGCTACTCCCCCCGCCACCGCCTTCCGACGCCCATGATACTAGAGCATTTCGATTCGTTCAAATAAGCACAAGCCATATGAAACTTCACTCGGCTAGAGGTATAGAAACAGCAATTTGTTTCGGTGAGCGCTTGAAAAGATAATAGTAATTAAGTAAATCACTGAATACCTTCCCGCGAACAATAATTCCTTCGTATTTTGCTTCTTCCTATCTTTTACAGCATAGAAAATACCGATGGCTGCCGACGCGGCCAGCATCAACGCAAAGATAACGTAGTCCCCGACTGAGAAGGTGCGCCGCTCGAAACGCATTTTTATTGCGGTTTCTTTAGGCGTGTTCTATATAACAAACACTCTGCAAATGTAAGATATGAGCCAAAGGCAGCAACGTTAATGCAATGCAAATAGAAAACTAGTTGTGTTAACAAATTTCGGATGAGAAAATAACACTTCAGGCTTAACGTTTCTAAGTAGAACGATACCCTTTTTAATCAGCACTGATGTTTGTTACAGCCTTTGTCTCAGTGCATCGAAATAAGTTTCAGAACTGCTAGGTTATCGTCAGTCTTTGGAAACAAGTCAGTTTTGCACGCTACTGCAAGCAGCCGCATTGTATTTGTAGCACCTGTCACTCCCGGATGACAAAAGCTTAAGTTTACTGCAACTGACGAGTCGTGTGAAAGCTGGACTTCGACTTGCTGCAATAAAGTTTTGGAGCAGTGGTTTTTAAACTTTTCTGTACCGCTGCCCATTATAAAAACTCATTTTAACCACTGAAGACCCCTCTGAAACCCGAACAAAGCAAATGTAATAAAGCTGTGTACATAAAATATCTGCTCGCGGCCTCTCCAAAATGCTTCACGACCCCCAGATTGAAAATCATTTTCTTAGAGTCTAGAAAGTTGTATTTGGAATAGTACAAAAATTTGGAGTGACAGTTGTCAACGATGTTTGAAAACTGTCACGTCACATGACGTAATTTTGGGGAAGTTTGTCGAAAAAACGGGAAAACAAAAACGTCTCACGTATTCGTCATAAGTTTGCATAATACTGTTTCAAATACAGGGTTGTGCATGCAACATTGCCACACCTCAAACATTTTATTAAATTTATGACAGAAAGAAACGCAACTCAGTCTGTTTCTTTCTCAACTTTTGTAAGAGTCGACGCCTAGTTAATTCAACTCTATGTTAAGCACCTTTCACTAATGTACAAGCCAGAGTTATCATGGCTATGACTTTTTGTCATTCAGCTACTTCATTTGATTTCAACTTGAGATCAATCATGATTTAATGAAAGGGGGTCGATCGGCATTGTTACTTTCCTGCCTTTCACAACTCTGCCTACTGCTCAAACACGTTGCACGGTTTTAAATAATTTGGCAGGGGCAGCAGAGAAAGGTATAACTTTTGTTGTACAAGGAACAAAACCTTAATAACATCTGCACGCGAAATAGCCTGATTTGTGATTGCGCCACAATCCTAACGATGAAAATGGTACTACGAAAAGGATTGTCGTTATGCTTCGATGTAAAACCTCAACTGGCTAAAAACGTTTCCCGCTTACCGTATGCTGGGTGATAGTAACCAACACGCGGGTAAAAAGGGAAGAGTTTTTTAGATAAAAGGACCACCTCAAATTGTGAAAAATCCTTCGCAATTGCCCGACTTACAGTATCCGCCACCTTTAGAGCTGCCAGTGCAGTAAACTTTTCAAATAACATGCATCACCGGAAACAGTGAAATGCGTAACGCCACGTTTTTTAACGCATCTGCGACTGATGTTTGCGTACCTAAAGCAACTAAGCTGCAACAGCACAATCTTCACGACTTTATTACGGAGAACTAGTTTGTAGCACATCGCAGAAAGGGTCTCTGACGGTGACTCAAAGTTTAGATTCATAAAATATCAAGCACCGGAAGTTGTCATAGAAACCGGCGCAATCGCCATATCCAGTTTCGTCTGAATGCAGTGCGTTATCGCGATTGTTCCTCTGCGATCAACAACAAACCTTGAGCTCAGTCATTATTTTTGGCTGTGATTGCAGCAGGAACATGTCATTGTAAGGCTCTCACTACAACCGACCAAATGCGTCTATGGACGCCGGATGGGCAAAGGAAAAGTTGTCAGGGCACGTTTTAAGGTTGTACACAGAACGAACGTGGCCGGCAATAAGTAAGTTTAGTGCCTGGCGCACAGCTCTGCGAGCAGGCAGATCACTAGTAAAGGTGCACACATTTGTACGTCGATGCAATCTGTTCCCAACCGATGTCAATTTGTTGTAATCTTGTTTTGACCCATGGGCACTCAAAGGCGACAAAGATGCTCCGTTGGGAGACAAAATAGGTTTCTGTTGAACTTATCGTCACGCACGAGATTCACAGCTTGTGGCTACAATTAAATTGGCGCAGGAGTGCTTGCTCAAATGTCACGTGCTTGACCTGTACACTGACAACGGTGCAAAAACAGATTTTTGTGTTAGCTGTTGATGTAGGAAAATCTTCAAAACTTCTTTGGACTTTCGTCAACCTCATATTTAACATTGGGCAAAAACCGAACGCTTTTATCACGTCAAAACCGTATCGTGCAAATTGCGCAAAAGATCTTAGCCGAAAATCCCTTTTTCACTGAGAAAGGGTTTTATTATCCAATATATTTAGTGTCAGCTAAAACACCATCTACATTGAAGAACACCTACGACGCAAGCGTTTTGGATATTTTTTGTATTGCCTAAAGTTCGCAAAACAGTGTTAACGTGTTAGAGTAAAGCATGTTTGCATAAACTGTCGAATTTTGAAATTTGATCTCTACAAGGCTCTAGCCGCACTGTGAGCAAATTGTCCTTGTCTCATGCATTCACTCAGAGAAATACTGCTGTTCAAAGTTTGAAAAAGAATAAATTGCTGAAACGGTTTGTTTGTAAACACCTGATTTTCGAAATTCTTGAAACAGTTTTTAATTGTTGGAGACAGCCAAATTGGCTCAATTTTTCACGAAAACCGTTCGGAGTGTTTCAAAATTATGTTTTCATGCTTTTAATTTTTTGAAACATTCGTACGGGCTTTATCGCTGAAGCATAGTAACATCGTCAGCGTAGAAGCTTTGCTCCACTGCTACTTGCTTGTTGTGGACATTGAAGTCTTTAGCAGTTGTGCCAGTGTCACTAAATAATTGCAGTCAAAAACTTTCGATGAAGTCATTCTAACAAAAACTCAGTACAATTTCTAATATCTTGTTGCTCAATGCTCATCACTCTCTCGTTTGAAATTAATCTAAAAGAACTTGGACAATTGCAAAGGTTCCACGAAAGTAACTCGATAACCATTGCCAACTCTCGAAACCTACAAAAACGTTTCGATCTCTGTTCCATAGCTGAAAACTATTAACGGTTTTGTTAATTTTGTTATCCTGTTCTATCCGCTTTTCGATTGTGTTTAGAAAAACATTGGTCTTCATCCGCAACTTCCTTTGTTTGTCGTACGGCCAGATNCCGGGGCACTCGCGCTCCGGCTTGCGCCTTGACTGAGGCTGTCTGTGCAGAAAAAGGTTGGCTCAGCCGTTAATGTGATCGGTGCGCGGATGTTGTCGAAAAAAATTTTCAGGTTTTCGGATCCGAAGCGAAATTATAAATGTTTCGGATTTGAAAAAAAGATTAATTTGCCGCGTTACCACACACGCGTGCTCGGCTGTTTTCGCAACTGCACATTGATTTTATTCCTCACCTCTTCTTTGCGACACGGCAGTGCATTCAGAGCTCATGCGCCTCGTGCTCTTATACTCTGACCGAAACGCATGACTGCAAGTTTACAGAGCCTTTAGTTTACGAAATTTCGAAGAAACCGGGCGATCAACGCAAGCGAAGCGCAAGTCCTTCTTTCAAACATGACCACGATAATGGCGTTAACGACGAATATTTGACGAAACACATCGTAATTCAAGCTGCTCCCGGGGAGGATTTGTCGGTGATGACGCGAGCTGTGCATTGTTTCGCGATATTCGAGACGCCGCACCCGAAGTTTCCCAGTGGTTTTGTGCTACCTGTGTGTGAAGGGCCAAGTTCACCTTTTCTCCCCTCTCTAAAAAGGTTTTGTTTATTGCTTGCGAGTGCGCTTTCAGGAAAAGGTGAAACCAATCAAACTAGTCTACCAGAAAAACTTTGAATTATTATTTTTGCACATTAGGTGTTTCAAGCTTTTGCAAAATTTGACCACGCCAGCAATTTTCTCTGAACCCGCATTTCCTTTCTGTCAGGTACGCCTCTAAGCCAAGTATGTGAAAAGCTTTGTTGAAGATTTTTTGTGTTTACAGGCCACTCAAGTATAACCGAACTGTATCAGTAGTATAGTTGCGCTGAAGAATGTGATGCGGGCCAAACTTTGAAAAAATGTTTTTCTACGGCGCCATAGAAAACCAGCGTTTTTTCACAAAAACTTCCAGTTAAATACGATATGATGCACTTGGCAACCATTGGCGTGCAGTGCATGTTGCCGCGATAAAAGTAGAAAAATGTTAGTGAGGAACCCGAAGCAAAACAGCTGATAACGTTATATTGATAAGAAAAATAATATTGATGATGTTTTATTTCAAACACATGATCCATATCGTCGGCCCAATCAAACAACGCGTGAGCACAAAAAATGGTTATTCATAACTCATTACAGAACAGATGTTTGCACACGACCACACTTAGAGAAGCAAAACATTTTAACAGCACTCCAACTGTAGCGTCATACACCCGTCATAATACATGGGATCCCTGTAGTGTCAGAGAAATGAAGACATTTTAATATCAAAACTTTGAGGTAAACAGCAAACCGTTGAAAAGAAAAAAGTTAAAGACAATTCAGATGGGGGTGCACATTGGCGTACGAGGCGTGCAAACTGTTCCGATCTAGGTTTCAAATGCTTTGCAACGCATATATCATAAGATCGCCAGCCAAATAATTTTCCTAAATTTTGAAGCAGCCGTTTAATTTTCCTGGAATTTTAAAGCAGTGCACGGAAGGAATTTCGTTTTTATGCAAACACAATGCTGATGAAAAGCGAACAATTGTACAGAGCATCAACAACTATACCAGACCACGTCGAGTAGCTCTTTATGAGAGGCAGTCAGAGCGAAGGCCTGCAGTACTCGCAGCTCTTTAGACATTTTGACACAGTCCCTAGGATTTCGATTCATATCAAACCAACTTGCACCACAGCGGCTACCTAAATCGTTTTCAACATGGTTACCTTGGCCGTACATACTGTAGATTTTGTGGGAATGGTCTATGTGTTATTGAGTCGGTGCTGGATTATTTATGCAGTTGGGTCTAAATCCCATTTCGAAGAAACGAGTCCTATAGTTTTTCAGAATTTCGAAGAGCTGATTCTGAAAAATATCTGCTGATGGAGAAAACGATCAAGCACTCAGATACTTCAAGCAAACGCTGTGCGCGTTGCATATCCAACCAACTGCATCCAGTAAACGAAACAGCCAACGTCCATTTTCAACGACCACGTTTCGTAAAACAAGCCCGAAAAAGCAAAATTCAATAATATCTTGTTGTCATTGCTAAAAAAAATTGACCAAACAGAAAACAAAATTTGACCACTGCTTTCAGAAACGGACTAAAAACGCACCTGATGTAGCAGAAGCCAATAAAGATAATACGTAAGCACGCCAGAGATATTTCGCAGCAAAAACCCCACGAAGATCTCTCTCGTATTCGCTAAAGTTCCCGAAAGAAACCTATTCACCGCCTAAGTCAACAAGAAATCACGCAGTTTCTGATGATATGCTATCTCTTGAACTTGAAGTGCCTCAGCTATAGTTATCTCAAAAATCAAGTATGCGTCTTCATGAAGCTTAGAAGAACGGAGCCACATTGGTTATTAACATTGCTTTCGCTACCTTTCACGTTTAAGAGAACGATGCTATTGTCACAAAAGTACAGTGTTTGAGTACAGCTTTACCAATGCACCACATACCAGAGATTCAGCCGCATGACGTGAGCAGCTTAAACCAGCGTGAAGCAAAAAGAATTGTGACGTTGTGAAAGGATCGCTTGCTTCAGGAAGAACGCTCTCGGCAAATTCCTTAGAATAGTCATTAACGCGATTTTCCTTAAACCTGTCGCTTATTGAACTAATTGAAAAGTTTTTTTGTCCAATAAAAATTTACGACGCTGGAAGAAACGTTGCGCTGAACTACGTATATTCCTTGGCATGACCACTGACGCACGTTTGATTTTGACGACGAGGAAATCAGTCTCTCTCGTAAATGCACAGGAGTCAACCCCCACTGTGTGAAGCAAATGACAACTACTTGTATAGGGAAGAAGTAACGTGGTCAGTGTTTCTCCAACTAATGCTAGTCGTTTTGTCAGTTTCGTTTTTTGCTACGAGAGGCTGCAAGCTAGAAACATATGCGATTGCGTTCCCCAACTCGGTTGAAACTTGCAGNTAAAGTAAATCTGGGATCAGCGGTGCAAAATTTCAATGATAAATCAAACCTTGAAAAAGCGGTTTGGTTCACTATGTTCATGATCATCTGCTCCACACAAAAGCACAAAGAACTTGACAAAATAGATAAGTTTTATGAACATTTCCAAAACTTAGACTTTGTTTGGCCGTAGTGGAGGTGTCAACTGAATTGGTAAGTCGACAGCGCAAAAATTGTAAGATCATGCTTTTGGCAAAAACTTCCAGGCACTCATACAGGTCAAAGTAAAAGCAGATAAAAAATTTATTAATCCCGCACAAGTATATGGACACAACATGTTCATCATTTATCAATTCCTGACATCATCATTGCATTTATCAATGGCTGCCGCAAACACCAGTAGTATGCTGTGCACTGTGTACAGTCGTGCTAAGTTGTAATATACAGCACCACAGGTGATTCAGCTCTTAAAGCTCATCGCCACACGTGAACAAAAACTTTAAGTTTTCTATCTTTGGAATTCAAGGTCAGCTTGGCAGCAACAATGCCAGTGGTAGAGCCTCGAGGCCTATTTTTGTTAGTCACGATCATGCGATTATTGCCTCGTGACTTTAAATGCTTCCGTAATTTCAATCGTTTCATTGTCTGTCTTATCTTCGAGAAGGGGTAAATATCAAAATGATGAAAATTGCGAGAAATCGATAAAATTACATCTCGGAAATGTTGGAGACGTTTTTTTGAATATTTTGGGCGGATTCGATAACTTTTCAAGTGTATAGAGTCTCTATTTGGTCTTGACATTTTTGACAAGGTTTCGATCTCGAAGCTTTAACCAAGTTTCGGTTTCGACCACATCACTGATCAACACTTCAAAAAACATGCATGCACTTAACTAAATTGTGCGTCAAGACGCTTTGAGGCCATCTGACAAAACGGATCTCTCCATGTCCTGATCAGTGTCTCCAACATCGCTGGTTCTAACTGCTTCGCTGTTGGAATTTCTGTGAAGTATCTAGATTCAGGTTAATATCAATCGCAATTTACTACAAAACAAAAAAATGTGGTTTTGTGCAAACTTGCTCAGACATAGCATTGAAGACTTATCAGAACACGGTCCATACGCTCAAAACATGTGAAACACCTTGCAGTGATATGCATTGAACGAAGCATAATATTTCTAGTTCTTAGCATACCTACAAACCACATTGTAGGCTAAATTGGTATTTGGGCATGTATTCAGAAAGTCTTCTGATGCGTTTTATTTTGGATATGTTGAAATCTTCTCTAGTTGACTTGAATAATTGTTGGGAGTTTGATTGATGTTGAGCAAGGGTATTTGGACAAACGATGTTTGGACAATCCAATGGGTCTTTGTAACATTAAGCAACTTAAACAAGATATCAAATCGCGCTGTAATCCACACTTCTTATAAAATGCATGAAAATCGACGTGTCATACTTTAGAGTGATATGCACGTGCGACCACTGCGCTTCAGCATTTTGTGCACTTCAACTGACAGCTCCGATAAAACCCAAGTGATGTGTTTTACTATATTGCTGTGCTTGTTTATATCCAAGTGTGATGCTAGTGCAAGCAGGCTGAACAACAATACCATGTCCAACAACAAATTTAAGTTTATTAATGTGTAAATCTTCCGTAAGGACAAGGCAATGCGTGATTAGTGTTGCTTATGAAACACTTCTAGAAAACAAGATTGGGAATCTGTATTTACAAAACTTTACTTCTGCATCGGCCCGATAACTATATTGGTTTCCCACCAAGCAGTCCTCCCACATTTTACAACAAAATTGCGCCCATGCTGTCACGTGACCTTTATTGTTTGGAAAAAAGCTGCGAACACACGCAGACCCGTAAATACGAGAGGCATTTGGAGGAAGTGTACCCCCAATTTTTTCGTGTCTCCCTAAATTTTGTTGTGTCCAGGCAAAATTGTTTAAACATATAATAAAAACAAAATTCATTCCCCCCTGAAAATTTATTTTGGCCCCCAAAAAACCTAAAACCTGGCTACGGACCTGAACACACTAATGGCTATTGAACAATCTTTTCACATGATGAAATGTGCAACCTCAGTGTGACAAGATAGCATGGCGTCTGCCAAGACAAAATTAATCGATCCAACTTTTTGAAAAAGTTAACACCAGGCACTTGGAAATTTGGATTGTGCCTTATACTATGACCTGCATTAAGCGGGACTTAGTAACTCCAGTGAAATTTACAGTATGCAGTATTTTTTATATCTCTGACTTCACTATCAGTAATACCTCTGGTACTGGTAACTGGTAGCCAGACATTTCTGAAAATCGCTTGGGTGTAAGGCGGTAAACAACGTACGGCTTTTTTGAGCCATAACGTTGCTGCTTTTTCTACGACACGTCTGCATTCTGCACATCACAATTGGCTAGATGATGGAAGCCTATGATCCGTGAAATAATCTTGGACTGCAGGTGAAAAGCTAATTTTGTCGTGAAAGAAAAATATTAAAGTATTTCTTGAAAATTAAGTCCGTATAATGATAAGCTTGTTTTATTTCAATTGATAGAAAATGGACCCAAATCAAGCAATAAACTCCGCTTTCCCTATCAATACAAAAAGTACGCAGAATTTAATAACAGAAGGATTACCTTATTTTACTGATATTTTCAGCTTACACCATGCCATCATTTGCAGAAAGCTGTTTGCATACTAAACGACCATAGCGGCTGTGGTAGTTCATATTGAGTTAAGAACGTGCATGCTTGAATGAACAGAGATTAGGAAGGTTTATGATGTTTCAGTCACAATTTAGGAAGGTATGGGGCATGTACCCACGTATAAACTGTAATCGGAAGATGTGTTGGTGTCTGCTTCTACACGCTGTGAATCAGAGCACTATTTCTAACCTTGGCTGCACCATTCATTGCAAATGCACAAGTTTTTGCAAATAACTCTATGCCCTGTTTGTTTTGTGAGACCTTTTCAAGATGTACTGTATGTCAACCACCTTTTAACGACAGGACGAATGCTTTTGTAATAATGAAATTGGAAGCCAAGTTAACAAAGTCCGATATACATTGAGCAAACGCAACAATCGAAACATTTTTGCTCCGATGCTTTTCTTAATGACAAAATAAAAATCCACTGCGTAATTAACACAAGATAAGAGCTTTCAAGCCAACGCAGTAGGCAAGCAAAAGCTTTTGTTGTCCGCGTTCTTCTCATGAACAGCAACAGCTGCTTGTTGTATTAGTATATGCCAGAAGGTGGGGCATGCATTGCAGAATAAAGCATGTCACGTAGAAGGTGCTGTTTCTCAGTGTGCGAACTTTTGCACATCAACCCTAAAATATTAGTTGATAATGCCGATAGGGTATTGTCGGGAAGCGAAAGAGTGTAAGCAATCTCCAGGGAGTCGTTTCGTTTCTGAAACTTCGCNCCTAGGTCTTTCATCTTGTCTCGGAAGCGCAATTGCATGTCTAGCACTTCGCCTTNGGTGAAAAAGCAAGAAAGCAAGCCCGTCAGGCACACCTACGAAAAGCCAGGTTTCTTGAAGTGCCAAGTTCAAAGTGTATCATCATAAACGCAGTTGCGATGATTTGACGCTAACTTTCTTGTGACCTTAGTCACGCTTATGGTTCAGGGCTTATCCGCAGTTAACAAGCAGCTGTTGCAAGGGACGCCGGAGAACGGGGGCATGACCGGGTGAGAGGGGAAGGGTGCTTTTTCATGACAGCATCAAAGGTATTTTTCATGATTTCTCAAGATCGACTTGAAACAAATTTATTGCAGCTATTCGCGCATCTAGAAAATTGAGAATGGCTTTCTACAATTTCTGTTATTATTTTTGAGGTCAACACTGCTGCTGAACAGAAACAAGCACAGTTGGCAACATTTCTTTGTTTTTTATGAGTTTCCATGGCAACATTTCTTTTATGAGTTTCCATGGCAACATTTCTTTGTTTTTATGAGTTTCCATCAATTCTTTGACACCCCCCTGCCCAAACGGGGCCCATGACTGTTGCAATTAGTAGTGAACTCAATAGCTCCCCGTAAGAAAACAAGGAAGGATATTCAAAATTATCTGTTGATCAAATTGAAATTGTTATTGGCAAATAAGTGCGAGTGCCAAAGCCACTGCATGAGAAAACTCTGCGAACAAACCAGCCTCAAAATCCAAATTGTTGTGCTTCCCAAGACAATCTGAATTTTCGAGGGATGCAAAAAATACCACTGACGCTTCAATAAATACCATTCAGGAAGCAATTCATAGGCATTTTATGAAACTAAATTGGGGGCCAGTAACAAAAGTGCAAAAGACGGAAATCCAAATCTGGATCTATTTTTGTATAATGACTTCCTGCATCGCGCACGCCTTTGGATCAGTCAATCTGTTGTCGAAAAGTGAACCCACGGCACAGGCTCAAACATTGACGACAGCAGCCGGTGACCGGTCACTCGTCATCGTCAGGAAAGCAAATTTTAACCAGAGAATACATGAGACACGGCGTTTCCGACCAAACCGCCTGTCACTATTGCGATCGTGCAAGTCCTGCGCTGTTCGTGACATGACGCTATGAGGTTTTATTCAAATTTCCAAACCAACGTTTTCCGGAGTTTGATGACAAAGCATGTATAAGGTCCTACACGTACTATCGCCGTTAGCTGGTGCTCACTATAAACCCGTGTGTCATGTGGTTACCATAAAATATCCGCATTCCACTTTCACACCTGGAGTTAAACATTTCAACGGTACGACATTGGAGTGAAACACACTCAATGTAGCGATAACAGAGTAAAGCACAAGGAACACCGCGACAATCAAATTCACAAAAATTAAAACTCAGCAAATTAAAAACACTCAATGCCTTTCGCGATAGACAGCAATTCATGCGAGTTTAGTCTGTCATGGTTTTGGGTGGCACCTGGTTTCTAGTGCTGTTTCTAGTTTCTAGTGCTGTCCGACTATAGGCTATTTAATTTTTTTCGTCTCCTGTTCACTCAAGAGGAAATTCCGAGTGAATGCCGAAGGCACGACCATTCAAATTTTGAAAAATTACACTTAAGTGTATCGGTTAACTCTACAATGGGTGCTGTAAAATGCCTTTGCAAAGCAACTCATACAAGCTTCTGAAAGACTTTTGCCGTTCCGAGGAAATTTTCCGCCCTAGGCTACAGCTTCGAAAGCCCATATGCGAAATCAGGGCATGGGTGGCACGAAGGTACAGCAAGTATTACCTTTGTTCAATTCTGAGAAGCTCCTTTCAGCCGATTTTGTGTTGCTGGGAACAGTGAGTATTAACTGAAGCAATTCAAAGCAGGTTTGTNAACGGGTCTCGATTTGAAGCCTGAACCCGGCCCGAGTCCGACNTTCAGTTTTGAAGCCCGATTTAGGTCTGGGAGCCAAATTAACTGAGTGGGTCAAGATATGCGCAAATGAATGGCTACGTAGCAAAGTAAACTTGACTAAATAATTCACAATTAATCATTTTTATTGACGATTTAGTCAACTCGCTTGCTTCAAGTGTAACTGGCGACAAAAGTGTCCGTCGTTGTGAAAGAAATTTTTATGCAAATCCAAAATCGGCTTGAAACATTTTGACAAACTTCAGCCCGAACCAGGACCAGCCCGACCCGACCCGGCCCGACTTACGACGGCGATTCACATACTTTTTAAAAAGCGGAATCTAAGTAATTTCGGTAAATTTATTCTTATGTGTCATGTACACTTTTCGTCCCGTAAGGGGCAGCACATAACCACACATTTAATGTTTGTTGCGGAGTTGCATTGTTTCAACTTACCCCACGTCCCAACCAAACTTACCCCACCTTCCCCTAATCCGGAGGTTCTTTTTTAGCTGCGCATCTCTCAGCTCGATGGTTCTCAACGTTTTTTGGCTCATAGATCATGTTTTTAAAAAATATCCGAGGGACCAATTTGCTATGCTGACATCGCATAACAGAACTAGGCAAATTTGTATTGTACAAGGATGGCCTCACATAATTTATTGTGCAGTAAAGGTAAAAATTTTCAGGATTGTTTACCAAGGATTTGTGGAACCTTCTGTAAACCACAAGAAATTCCAAATGGACCACCGGTGATCCAACTGGACCATCTTGAGAATCCCTGCTTTAGCGGAACCTATATGTGACGCACCTTTTATAAACAAACTGTAGGCGATCGAAATAAAAAACACAAAAATTAAAATTATCAGAAGTGTTTGAGAATCACTCCATACGTGTGCATTTAACATGGTCGATGAGGTTGGCGTTGTTTACAAGTAATTCTATTCTTGGAACTGTCTTTGAAAGACACAGACACTAGTCACGCCGAAAGTCTTGTACGGAGCTTGTTTTCGTGCGCACCGCAATTAATTTGCGCCACAACGAAGCACGGTGAGCTTACGCACCTCCGGTATTTCTCTCGCGCACCACCAGAGGGCGCCTAACCTGGTTTGAGAACCCTTGCCCTGGTCTGTGCAGCAAGCCAGTACCTAAACGTTGGTGCATCACTTGCAGAAAATAACTATTGCTCTGCTCTCTCCTCTGGCTGCAGAGATAGAGTAGTCGCAGTACTGACTAGGAATTGCCTACAGACATGTTTCTAAATCTTAGCATGGTAGCTGTTTGTCGATATTATCATTACTATACAAACAAGTTGCACGAGATTCGACGAGGACCCCACAGGCAAGGTCGGCATAAGTCGCCACACCCCCTGGCAAATTTCTCTAAGGGGCCCTGGTTGCTATCTTTCGAATTACTGTCACAAACCGCATTGGTCACTTCCATCCTGGGACATAAATTGGTAATTGTCTGCGCTATATAGGATATGTGAGACTGTGAGCAGTAGTTGCCGCTTTGGTTCGTTTGGTGACCATCTTCAGGTGGAGGTGTGGATATATGGGTTTGAGGAACGTGAAATGAACGTTTCACGCTTCATACGTTTTTTCATACTGCAGAATGCACAGAGCAAGCCTTACAAGTTTCAAGTTTATTATCGTTTCGTATGACTCAGTTATTAAACAGAAACAATGCTGACGGCCGTTGCGCAATAAGGAAACCAACTGTGAATGTTCTTACAGTGACTGTTCTAGCTTGAAAAAGTCCCAACCACATCAATGATATTTTAGGTATATTTACCTCATTTTTGGCTAGTTTGGAGAGTCCGTAAGAGAAGGAGATAATTGTATTTGCCACCCTTATATCTGGTAGACAGTCCATGATACGATCCAAGGTTGCCTTGAAGAAAAAGCACTATATAAAGTAGGTCATAGAGGAAGAAGCAAAGCAAAGTTGGAAAACGTTATGTTGAAATGGCTTCGACGGAGCAGTTTCTTAACAACCTATTTTCTTGTGAAATTTCGGCAAACAAAATTGCAAATACAAGACTTCTGGTCCAAAATTACGAAAGTATCTTCTGAACCTGTATCGCTCTAGGAATTTTCTCCCACAGATATACAGCTTATGATTCGATGATGACGATAACAAGGTAAATAAGACAGTAAATGCGCTATGAAGCAAGGACGGAAATTAGTTGAATGTGAAAAAACATAATGAATTTTAACTTCACTCTTTACACTAATGAAAAAAATGTTCTACTGAATAAAAGCTTTTTTTTGCTGTTAAAATCGTTTTCTACCCGCGAAAGGTCATGATCGGATGGGTCGGTCGCAGGTCAATCCGTAATTTCAACCAACGATCCTGTCGTCAAGGTGTGCAGTGGCGTGTAACAACATGTGCTACACCACAATGGAATGCGTTTGTTTAATAAATCTGATCAAAATGAAAACTCGTGTATATAATCTACTGACTGCGTGAAACATCATTTTGTCACAAATAAACAATACAGTTACTTATATCATCAGGGCCGGCCCTTCCACTAAGCCAACTAGGCGGACGCCTGGAGTCCAGCCTCCTCCAGGTGGCGCAGAATCCGCTTTTTTCTTGATTTTTATGTCCCGAATGTTTTAGTGTGACGTGTAACGGGGCCGTAAATATTGAAACATAGGGTGCAGAACTGTCTCGGTCCGGCCCAGTGCAGGGAAAAATTTGGAGTAACAGTTGTCAATGATCTTGGAAAACTGTCAAGTGACATAACGTAATTTTGAGAGGTTTGTCGGAAAAACGGTGCAATAAAAACTTCTCACGTATTCGTCGTAAGTTTGCATAACACTGTTTCAAATACAGGCCTTTCCAACAAACGGATTTCAAATCACCGAAAAGCTTGTGAGCTTGGGTTACCTATCATTATCAGTTGCTTTACGCCTGTGGCCATAACCTCAATGGGGCCGTGCTCGTGCATGCAACATTGCCACACCTCAAACATTTTCTTAAATTTATGACAGGAAGAAACGCAAATCAGACTATTTCTTTCTCAACTTTTGTAAGAGTTGACGCCTGGTTATTTTAACTGTACTGCAAGCTAAGCACCTTTCACTAATATACAATTCAGAGTTATCATGACTATGACTTTTTGTCATTCGGCTTCTTCATGTGATTTCAACTTGAGATCAATCATGAGTTAATGAAAGGGGTTCGATCAGCATTGTTACTTTCCTGCCTTTCACAACTTTGCCTACTGCTCAAACACGTTGCACGGTTTTAAATAATTTGGCAGGGGCAGCAGAGAAAGGTATAACTTTTGTTGTACAAAGAACAAAACCTTAATAACATCTGCACGCGAAATAGCCTGATTTGTGATTGCGCCACAATCCTAGCGATGAAAATGGTACTACGAAAAGGATTGTCGTTATGCTTCGATGTAAACCTCAACTGGCTAAAAACGTTCCCCGCTTACCGTATGCTGGGTGATAGTAACTAACACGTGGGTAAAAAGGGAAGAGTTTTTAGATAAAAGGACCACCTCAAATTGTGAAAAATCCTTCCCAATTGCCCGACTTACAGTATCCGCCACCTTTAGAGCCGCCAGTGCAGTAAACTTTTCAAATAATATGCATCACTGTAAACAGTGCAACTAGGCTGCAACAGCATATCGCCAAGCGCAAGACTCACAGCTTGCGGCTACCAACAATTTAGCGCAGGAGTGCTTATTAAAATGCCACGTGCATGACCTATGCATTGACAACGGTGCAAAACAAGAATTTTGTGTTATCTGATGATGAAAATCTTCAAAACTTTTTTGGACGCTGGTCAACCTCATATTTTATAATGGGCAAAACCCGAACGCTTTTATCACGTTAAAACAGTGCAAATCGCGCAAAAGTGCAAATCGCGCAGAAGCCAAACAAGCCTTTATTATTTTTATCATTAACAAACACCCAATGATGGCAGGCCAAGGCCTGTAGAGGTGATTGGCAACGCAAAGGTTAACATAAACAGAGCCACACATGCACACACATACAAAACAATACAAACAGAGAACATGGTAGATGGTGAGGTTATATTAAAAGGATGGGTGCTTTGACAAAAAAACAGTCTGTTTCAGGCTTAACGACAGATTTTTAGATAGGTCAGGATGTCCAAAGAGAAGTATTTTGATTAGTTCCGTGCGATTTAAGGTAGCAAATTCAATGCGGGAAAATATATTTTGTTCAACAAGAATCTTAGAAACATTTGTGATCAACATTTGGCGTGATGTATAGGTGGAAGGACATTCAAGAAATATGTGAATTTCCGCTTTAATAGCACCACATTGACAGATCTGATTGTAATGGCCATCTATGTTTAATTTACTATGTCCATGCAAGTGCAAACTTTTTCACTTGCGGGCCACATTCGAATTTTGGATAGTTATCGCAGGCCGCATCAGTTTTTATTGGATGAAACTTTACTCATTCCCTTAAAAAAGTTTTTTAAGTGGTCACTCAACAGATATGGAGTTTATGGTGCAATTTCGTCTGTTTCAAAATACCAACCAGTAGATACATAACGCCACTTCTTGGCCAGGTCGATTTATTCATATTTCTCTTCATTCCTTTGTAATTTCCAGGTTTGCAAATACTCCAGAACTTGCTCGTGTAAATATCGCAGAAAACGCAAAGCGAAAAATCGACCGTGTCCTAGAAAACAACTTTGTGTGTCTACTACTGAGCACCAAGCATTTTTTACTTTCTATTCAATTCTATTTACTACTATTTGATTCTATTTATTTACTTCCATTTACGCCTTATTTACACCTCATTTTCGCCCACCACGCCAAACAACTCTTCAATTCTTTAAGCCATATCCAGACCGAACAACCGTTTCAGCAATTTCTGAAACTGTAATTCAAAGTTCCCAGAGTTATCTACAAAATCCCCTGAGTTCCCTGTTTCCCCAGATGTCCCAGAAACCTTTGCGAAAAATCTCCGCTAAGAGTGAAAACAATTTTGACGTTTTCTGGCTTGGTGTTTTTGGCAATCTTTCTAATCATGACTTTTGCTTTTTTAGAATTACAAACCGCTCTCACCACCACGGTCTCAGGTTTGCCATACATTTTTTGTATCAAAACTTTGACAGATGTTCCAAGTATTTCTTTTTTATTTTCAGTTGAAAAGTCATGACGGTATAGCGACGCCATCAAAGAATCTCTTTGATTTGAACCTTTCATTTCCAGCGCATGACCAAACTCGTGAACCGCTACAGAAAACAAATTATATTTCCCGTGACCATGTTGTGTTTTTCTATCAGTCCAATTCTCGCTGCCAAAGTGAATATCTGTACAGATTTGTCCCAGACCCGGAAAAAATGCGTGTGCAAGAGTCCCTTGTTTCTGACCGTAACTTATAAGGACAATATATTTTGTCATAGTCAATCAAAAACGAAATTTTGATTTCGTAATCTTCAGACGGAGAAACTTTTTGAAATGACAGACCACACACTCTTTGCCACACAAAAAAGCCACATCTATCTGTTCCCTTATTTTAATTCTCCCAGCTATGAGCAAACGTTTATTAATGTGTATTTTAATTTTCTTGTTGGCCGCTGACACGAATGTGTTCTGGTGTCTGTGTTTGAACTTTCAGGCTGTGTTTCCATTGCACAGAACATATTTATTTAGTAGTTTGTTTTTAGTTCAACATTGACCCAACGCTTTAACTCAATGCCGCGCCACAACCGCCGAAAGCAGTTTTTTTGCTTCAGTGCAAAAATAACGGTGAGTCACGCATTGCTTCTGAGAAGCGACGGGCGATGCCGAGAGCCATTGTTTCAGCGGCTTTGAAAAGACCGCTTTTTGAAAACCAACGCGCTGGTTTTAAATGCCGTCAGCTGTTCTGTTATGTTCCATCTTCATTCAATGCAAGCGTGTTTTCTTCATAGCAGTTGCTGATTGGTTTAATGCACGAGGCTCTTTCAAGTTTGCATATGCTCCGTGCGAGACCTTTTAATGTTACGGTTCAGCGAAGGTTTTTGTTAAAAGACCAATCTACACTGAGGAGTTGCCAGGAGTAGCCGCGCACAATTCTTTGTTTGTTTTATTGCGCCCAGGAGTTGCCGTGCACGAGCGCAGAATTACCCGACGCAACAAAACAAACAAGGAATTGTGCGCGGCTACTCCTGGCAACTCAGTGTAGATTGGCCTCAAGGGCTAATCACGAGCTTTAAGGCCAATCTACACTGAGAAGTTGCCAGGAGTAGCCGCGCTCGTCGCGACTTAATTTCTGTCTTCTCTGGCATGTCTATCTGCACTTGCTGGACGCGACGCGCTGGGATTTGCCAGGCGTGTGTCGTCATAGTTTTCATGGTTAGTTGCAGTTTCTATGGGGATGTCCGCACATATCAACGCCATGGGGAAACGCATTGCCGATGGCTTTGAATTCTTTGAACGATTTCCACTCTGTGTTCGTGGAATAGGCTGAAAACACGTTATTGTTCAAACGCAGTGGACCTCTGTATTTAAAGTAGCCCACAAAGCCTACAGCATTGTTCTGCTATTCTTGCTGACGTACAGAGAACCTTTTTTGTTGCGTAGGCCTATACGTACTGTAGTGGTCTACGTTGAACTATGCAACGGGAAGCGTCGAAAATGTCTTCACACATTCTACTTTAGGTGGTTTGCATAGCCAAGAAGCGTTTACTTTGACAGAAGAACCCATCACACGAACAACAACAACACTGTGTATTTTTGGGAAAAGGCATTTTAGCGAAGACACAAGATTCTGCGCCCCTCTCCAGGAGACCANCTCTCGGCAACTTTCTGAAAAAGTTTGGGCCCAATACATTGGCAGGCGAACCGCTGATTGCGAGATTACTAGAAGATGANTGCATTTCACAAAGGCCCATATGGAGAATGACAGTGATAGGATTTGGTTACTTGCTACACCGTTCAGGGATGCCTAAGAAGATTATTTCTCAAGTAATCTCGTATCTGTCTCATGGCAGAAGAATAAAAAATGTTAACCGTACAGATTTATTTCCATTAGGAGTCGCCTGCGATGCATTAGCGGTCGGGATTGGCGCTACCTTGTTTCACCGCTATTCTGACGGAAGTGAACGACCAATAGCCAACATTTCCAAGACGCGCACAGCAAGTCAGCGCAATTACAGCCAGATAAAAAAAGAGGCGTTGGCCATCATCTACGCCTTGAAGAAATTTTTTCAATATTTATATGGAAGAAAGTTTATTCAAGTGACGGATCACTAGCCTTCGGTGGCCATGTTCGGACCGAATAAGCCGACTCTGGCTCTCGCTGCAAACCGTTTATCTCGATGGGCTCTATTTATTCGACAATTCAACTACACCATCGAGTCCCACAAGACGTCGGAACACTCCAATGCTGATGGCCTCAGACGACTGCCTGTAGGCGAAGATCCCGTTTTCGACTGAGACGAAAGCACGGACCACGTGGATACCGTTTGTACCATTGAAACACTGAGTTTGCAAGTGGAACCAACCGACTCGGGTACGTTGCGGAAAGAGTCTTCTCGAGATCCAACTTTTACGAAGGTCATGCGATTCACGAGAGAAGGTTGGCCAGAGAAAAAATACGGCGATGATCCAGCAGAGAAATTCCGCAAAATCGCGCTATGTATCCCTGCAACGCAGTCAGTATGAACAAAGTCAACCATCAAACACTTGCAAGGGGATTTCGCGCATTTCGGTTTTCCCCATACAGTCGTAACCGACTGCGCGGCTACCTTCAAATCTGACGCGGGAATTTTGCAAAGAGAATGGAATTGTCCATCTGACTGGAGCTCCGTACCATCCTGCCACCAATGGCGCCGCTGAACGTTTGGTGCAAACTTTCAAACAAGCGTTGAAG
>JGI24021J15306_10002416_pt1 | contig 20120 bp, 17 predicted proteins | sample Ectturendosymbi1_FD_15306 | JGI IMG/M metagenome (IMG submission 15306)
TCAACTTGGGGGGCTTGGAGCTTTGTTTGGGGGGGATAAGCCCCCAAAAGCCCCCCCCGTAGCGATGGTACTGCGCTGCAGTATGTTGTTTATATAAACGAAATGGCAAAACGTGTGCAATTTACATGCGATGAAGAATTCATTATAGCTTCACAAGGAAAAATTGTGGTTTTTAGCTGCACGCCGGCATTCTGGCGATTTCCCACCGCAAACGGTGTACCGAGAGACCTACACGAAAATATCTGGTGCAGACGCTCGGCGTACGTTGTGCTGTTGCTTGCTGTCAAACGCGCGACATCCCCGTCGGTCGCCACGCGTTTCGTGCCCAGGAAGCGTCGGCGAGCCGAGCCCCAAACCGGCCACGGGGCCCGCTCAGATCTTTTTGAAATGGTGGCAGTCTGCGGCCTAGAGGGTTTTGAGAAGTGATGGGGTCAGTCCATCAGCACGGGGGAGGGGACTTTGGTGGGCTTATCCCCCACAAACAAAGCTCCAAGCCCCCCAAATTGAAATATGAAACACTATAAATCAGTGGTGTTTGGTCAAATTTTAGAATGTCAAGACGCCTGCACAAACGTAAAATCTCCGTACTGACGACTTTCTGGCAATGGTTTTGGATGGAGTTGCTGGGATCGTGAATTAACTTGCCACCATGACAATGTTTTCGATGCTCTTTATTAGTTCCAAGAAATGTTTGAAGAAAAACGCAGAGCTTGCTCCATGTTAATTGAAACAAAAATGCTCACACTTCCCCTGTTCTGGAGTTTTTGCTCAAACAGCCCAGCAGTTGTGCTTGCACTGCAAGTTTTTCCTTTTTGCTCTAATAAGAACTGTTGTTGTTTCAAAAACAACACCACAAACTGGCCTTAGTGACGAAAAATCTGCCAAATCTATTACGACAAAAACAGTTTTGTAAACGTTCTTTGTAGAATACTTTAAAATACTTAGCAATTGGAGTGTCTCAATTCGGTTGTTTGTGAGTACATCACTACAAGCCACCAAACCTTTACCATTTTAACTAATAACAGCCATTGTGCTTCAAACATTTTGGGTAACATGGGTTTTTGTGTCATGTTCTGGATGAAATTTTGCAGCTTGATGCTGACACCGCCTGCGAATTATGCTTTACGCAACATCCAGTTCCGCAGTGCTTTGAATTTCGAAAAAATCTGTGCGTTGCATAAGCTTCGGATACGTCGATTAATTCCGTAACCATTCGAGGCTGCGTGAATTTCCGTGAGTCAGCCTTCCTTTAAAATCTGCTTTTGCGCATCTTAGGTAGGTCCGCTCATTCTTTACGACACCTGCACCTCCCCTGAGACACAGCCTTGACATTTGGAACGAAGCACGTTTTGAACTTTGAGCTTTTTCTTGCGTGCTAGTTCCAAATGTCAAGGCTTTCTTGCGATGCGAAGAGTACTGGACAAGACAGATAGGCGCTGCTTTTCAAGGGAGACAAGCAGATGTCTTGGACGTGACCCGATTGGAAATTAGTTTACGGCGAGCAGGTAAAATTAAACAGCCCGCCCCTGTACGTAGGTTGTGATGCAGTGGTGCTCTTCTTCAAATGCTTTCATTCAGCAAAACAACCCTGTACTATCGTGATTAGAGCTCGACCGATAAGTTTTTTTTGGGGCGATGCCGATGTTTTTCATTTTTCATAGCCGCCAACCGATGCCGATATCGACATTTTTGCATTGCTCAAACCATAGTTGAAAGTATTACTTCACTGCGATGAAAAACCGCACAACATCGAATTCTGCGCAAAACTGGGTCACTAAAACAGTCAATCACCACACCAAGTACGAAGTACCCTTGACTTACTCGCAGGCAGTCATCTGCTTATCACGCAAAAACCCTCGAGTTAATATTATGTACGTCATAGAGCGAATGTTACTTCATAGAATGAATGTTACGTCATATAGCGAATGTTTCGTCACAAGACTCCGTGCAGAACAACAGCTAATGGCTGTTGTTAGCAAATATTGCCGATATATTGGCGGAATGTTGCCGGTGTCATACATCGGCAACATCACCATATTGGCCGATGTACAGTATATCGGCATGTCGATGCATCTGTCGAGCTCTAGTCTTGATATGGTGTAGGGGCCTCTGAGCCCAATTTTTTCAAAAAATCGGTTTCAACCCAAGTCGACTCCGTCTTGAGTGCTAACTAACATCAGTAACTTTCGCGCTAAACTAGCTACAGCTCGCAACGAGGGCGGTTCTTCGAATCGAAGCGAAGTTTCACTGTCGTCAAAACGCAAGGTAAAATCACACCCAAGCTTAAAAATACGCCTATCGAAGTTTTCTTGTGAAGGCCTCGCTATTGCCGCTACTATTACTTTGGTGCTGAATCAGCGTTCTGGGTGACGAAGGCGGTGCTTCCCCAGGTGGGGCGCGGTTGCGACAGGAGCGCGAACTTCACAGTAGTTCGCGGAATTGGTATGACAGCAAATGCCGGCTTTGAGCAACTTCCACCGAACCTAGTCCGTAGCGGATGCCGGCCATCGCTACAGCAGCCCACGTTTGTCTGAGCGGTGGCTTGGAAGGAGTATGCCCTTTGCTTACCTGGTGATTTTACGAGACTGGCTAGGTAAACATGATTATGACGTTTTGTTTTCTCTCAGATCGTAGTGGCAAGCCTCAGGAGATTTATTATCAGAAGTTTTTGGTGTTGATACAGATTAGATAGCGAAAGATTTCACTGTTTGTGATATTCTAAAATCTAAACGAAGATGTGCTGCTTCCGAAACTTGTAGGTACGATTTCGTGCAGCTTGTGCTGTACTGCTTCGATACTGATGATATTTTGCAGCTTTTGAGAAATGTAGCAACAGCGTTAACAAACTGTCTGTGTTTAAATGTGTTTTACCTGGTTGAACAGTTTAGTAAATCAGGGCAAGCCTAGGGAACAGAGCATGCGCCACAGATGCTGGTAGGTCAAGTTTGAATCCCGATCGGTTCACAGCATAAACTTGAGATACGGTACTTTCAGCCTGCCCAGCCTCATACTCGGTAACGGATGGGTGCAAGCAAAAGCTTCACGCGCGGCGCTGTCATTGGCCTGTCACCAGTTCAGTATTCGTGGCCCGTGGCGCAGAGCAAGCGGAGATGGGGTCTGCAGACCACTCGTGACACTCCAAAGCGAGCAAAATCAAATTTTCTTCACAGCAACAAAATATCAGCAAACACCAGGAAACTCGAAGTAATCGCAAGCGCCACGAAATCCGCATACATATGCAGAGCACAATGCTAAGGATATGTTGCAACTACAAAAATAAGAAAATGTTAAGATTTCGATACAATCCCGCTTATAGTCTTTCAAACTTGGATTTTTCTTAAACGAAAGAGAGAATTTTTTGATTGGTTTGAAAGAATAGCTTGTTCTACGAACACTGCCAAATAAACGATTGAAGGTAGAGCAACTAAATTTCCAAACGTGACGTTCATCCCTCGCACAGAGCATTAAAATTTTACGCGAACCAAACTTTTTTTTCCTTTACAACAGGATCAATATTTACTATTTTAGCCGCCCACGAAACTGTGCTTGGTTTGTTAAAAGTCAAAATGAGACTGACTGAGGGCGACCAACCGTGCGCTGATGACGAAGTGTCTGACGTCGCCACCTGCGAAAAGCGTTTCTGCGTGTGTGCGGAGGGGTCGAGCATGTTCTGGAAGAGGCTGAACGCGAGAAGTGCCACCGAACTGCTGTCAACCGAACCCGCCGGAACATACTTGCTGCGAAGGTCGGAGCACCCGAAGTTTGAATACACGTTGTCGCAAGTAAGTTCAACATGCCCAAGAGTGTTTTTCCACCTTTTCGTTGACGTGCTGTTTGAAAATGAGTGCCACAGCGTATGCGTCATATGATTTGGCGAGCACAACAACCCGACAACGCAGGAAATTTCAGCAATTACGTTTTTTTCGTTCTCGTGGTTTTGCGACTGACATTTGGAACCACGCACGTTACGAACTTTGGGCTTTTTCGTGCGTGCTTAGTTCCAAACGACTGCTTAAAAAACTGAACTTTTCGGAGGAAGCTTAAACTATTTTGCAACTCGTTTTCCGATTTTTCCACGACGGCTCCCGCACCTTTACTGTTACTCGCGGAAATCTGTCTGGTCACTACCTTTCTACTGCAGTTTCAGTATATGTTTTGTTACGGGCGCTTGTGAAAGGCTGTGCAAATGTTGACCTGGTTATTTAAAACTTGTCTTGGTATTATCAGTTATGCTGATAGGGGCAGGCAGAAGAATGAAAACAGAACAAACAGTTTAACAGCTCTAAACATTGCAGTAGCAATTTTAACGGTGTCTTATTCCTATTTTACTGCAAATCAAGCAAAAATTGTAGGAACTTTACTCTGTTGCAAATGTTTGACCCCTTCAAAATAAGCATTATTGCTGCAGCACCAGTGCGTTGATCCGCACCGCTTTGAAATTTCCCCAGAGGAAAAAACAACCAAATCGCGGCAAACACAAGGCTATTGTGCAAAGGAGTTCTTTGATAAGCATACGAACATTTCGTGCACAAGCAGGTCGGGCATTGCACCTGACAAAGGAACGCGCACTTGGTAATCAAGCATGCCGCCATTTCTCACTCCTAGGAAAACAATCGCCCTGTCTGTGCAATAGAATAACCGGAAATCTTGAAGGCATCCTGATTAAGCTAAACTTACATTAGTGAAGCAGGCGTACTGGAACCTCTGGGTTAAACTTTGCATTCAACCTTGTTGAAAACCACTACTCCCGGAACGCACAAAATTTCCAAGAAAAAAGGTGGCTGACATGGAACTAACTTTGCCGTTTATCTGCATGGACCTATAAAAGTTTTTAATGAGATCTATGAACTCATGGCGATTCAAAATTATTTTTTCAAGGAGTGACAGAGCAATGGGTTATCTACTGCAAAACATTAGCTTTTCACCGCGATTTTGCTTGTGTTAGTTTGATTCTAATGTGATCGGGCCCACATCGCAAAAAACTTTTAAGCTTCCTGAAGTCCACATGATTGAGGCACAAATCTACACAAGCACAGTCTGAATGAAGGTTGATGAAGAGAAGAGACCGACTGCTAATGCCATGCTCCAAACTTGTATGAGTCTGAAATGCATGCGTTCCAGGTATACATCGCGATAACTTCTCTTGCAACCTTGATATTTTAGGCACAGGCTAAATCCTGACCATGAACCGACATTGGGAAGGTCACAAAAAGTCGACATTTTGCAAATAAAACGTTTCAGCGCCACATGGGGAGTTGTGTGTATACTCTTGGATGTCAGAGAAGATGTTTTGTGAACTACAAGCAGGGTGCTTTGTGCAACTGCCCCGGTTTGTGCTAAGGACCTGGGTTGTTGTGAAACTTTTCACAAACGCGCGCACACGAAGGCTTGCATGCAAAACGGACGCTCGCAGCTGCACACCCAGTGGCGTAACCAGGCCAAAATTTTTTTTTGGGAAATGTTTGGCTTTAGGCGAGCAAAAGTATTTTGTTTGGGACGCCGCTTCACAAAGCACAAAATGACTAGATATGCTAAAAATTTGGGGGGGAGGGTGCATGGGCCCCAGGCTACACCCATGTACACACCCGGAGCAAACCCGCATTTTGAATGTTTTGCCACTACTGTTCACATTACAAATTATGACTGCGTCGGCTGTCCTTGTGATCAATAATCCATCACCTTTGTGAAAGGCATGCAAATGCAGTGTGTCAAGCACGGTTTACGGAAATTTTCCAACTCTGTTCGGTCTAAAACTAACTGAAGGTGTTTAGAAACTGTTGAAAAATTCAGTTACTGTTGAGGAGATTGATTGCGAGATTTACTTAACTGCTATGCCAGGGATGCACGTGCACCAAATGTAGTTCCCGCAAACCCAGTATTTTGTATATTTCGAAAAATATGACTTGACCAGACGTGGGTACATGCTTGTTCGTGGCGTCACGCTAACGGCTATGAAGAAACACACGTCAGTTTTTGAGGAAGAGTGCAATAGATGCAGCAACGCCGAACATACTGCGTATCATATTTCAGGCTCTGCCCTAACCCTCTAGGGCCAGATACAAATCGCAACGGGAAATGTCAATTTACAGTTCCCGAATGCTGTCTGTTATGATGTTGTTTGTCGGTAGACTTGACCGCATTTCGATGCGAACCATTTTCATCAACTTATACGTGTTAATTAACTCTGGCGCGTCAAGCTACGCAACGCAAGAAGGTCAAAAAGAGCGTCGTGCTTGTATTTTAAAGCCGTCAACTGTCGCGCGAATATTACGCCCGGGCTTATGAATTCGAGCAGTTCACTGCTTATAGAAACCTCGGTATAAACACGTGACGAATGTGTACAGTGACTGAGGGAAGACACTGCAGGCGTTTGTGTTAGTTAGCGCAACGGATGATGGGAAGTTTCACAGTTTGAGCTGACGTCACCTGACCATAATTTCTACGTTTCCCAGTCAGCGGCTGCTCCTGCATCCTTTGCCAAAATAGAAAATTAATGATTATGCCCTCGTTCGCTCTTCGCGCTTACCTCTTAACACCTTCCCGCTGCTGAGTTGTTCCTCTGCCCTGGTAGAATCACGCTTTAGACTCCCACGATAGGTGCACTGCGACTGGCTTTGGTTTATTTTTTCCCAAAAGTAAAGGTTCATTTTTGGGACATTCACCACTGTGCTGTTGCACACGGTAGACTTACAGAACGTACATACGTTTGTCGCGGTAAAAACGGGTTTTCATTTGTATTCTCCCCCACGTTGTTCCTTTCACGATTCCTGCACAACAGCAAATGGTGAGGTGCGAATAGCGGACGGGTAAGCCTTCTGCAGTGATTCTCAAACGTTTCGCTGAAGGGAGACAAATCCAGACCTGCGACATGGTTAGAGAGCTGCACTAAAAAAATTATGACACAAGTTGATTGACACTTTCTGTTTGTTGCATAACGAAGCCAGTTACACAAAATATTAGAGGTGCTGTTGAAAAACTTCCGAGAGCCGCACAAAGGGTGCTTGGGAGCCGCATGCGGCTCTCGGGACTGCGGTCGAGAACCACTGATTTATAGATATGCATGATGAATGGATGTATATCTTTAGATATGTACTGAATGATGAGTGGATATATGCCATGGCACCAGGGATGAGTGTTGACAAAAACGGTGTGGGAACGCATTCAAAAAATAGCCATTTTAAAACAGCTTCAAACTCATTTTGAAGCAAAACGTGAAAAAGGTGTGGGAACGCCGTTCCCACGCGTTCCCGCCCCACTACACCCCTGCATGGCACCACGAATGAATTGTTATTACTGTATTTTCAGACCAATTTACTTAACTCACCATTTTAACCACACTTTCTTTTTCATGTAGCTTTCGCCCATAGAGTATTTTGTGCACCAAGGTTACTNTATTTCAAGCCATGGTCTTGCCTTGACCGTTTCCTGCCGAGTTACGTAAATACATATTTGGCGTCTTGCTCTGCAGACGTTTCAGAAACGTTGGTTGCTGCGCTAGTTGTCATCGATTGAGACTAAGTCAGGGGCGTAACGAGTGGGGGCAAAGGGGGAACAATTCCCCGGGCGCCGAATCACTGTGGGGGGAGCGAATGACTGCGGGGAGCGCCGAGAACTCCCAACAATATCACGAGTACTTTCTTTAATACACTACATTTGCTTCCGAAAGACCTCAGGTTCAAACATGGGGGAGCCAAACTTGCTTCTTGCCCAGGGCAGCACCTAACCTCGTTACGCCCTTGGAGTAAGTTCCCATGCTTTCAAGTAAAATTAAAGACTGTGGAATGCACTCGAGTTGTGCTCTACGTTGGACACTGTCATCTATTTTTCCAATAGCCAATTGCATCAGGTGCCATGCAACCATCCACAGTCCTACCACGCACACAGAAACTGCTGGATCTTTGTGCTAGCGGCACACCGACCAATAAAATCGTTTGGGCACAGATTTGAGCGACGCTTACGTCGGTGGGGATCCAATGCTTTTTTTGCAGAATACAGGCGAACACGGTTCAGAGCGGTCCGCTGAAAAAGTTTCTAAGAAACAAGCGGCTGTGGTCAATTTGAAATTTCCAGCAAGTGGTGTACCATCATCGATGCCATGAAGGTATGGCAGCCAAGAACTCCCCGACCATTAAAAGTAAAGCTTATATCCAACAGAAAATAAGCAACACTGTTGTAAAAACTCATTGTTTTTGCTGTACGTACAGTAATGGGCGATTTCCAAACCCACAGCTTCTGCGCATTGAATTTCGTTTGTCACGCTTGGCTTGGTTTAAGGAAGTAGACAGAGCTGTTGCTGGCTTTGCAGCCTATTTTCGTGTTGCAGCACACACTTCACTTGAAGCGGAGATGATATTTCCCCAACGCCGCGGTAGCAATTTCGCTGTAGTTACTGCATTTTAGAACAGTTAGTCAGTAGTGGACCTGGGGCAGCATCGCTGTTTAGCATGTCCAAAACTCGCCAAAGCTTTTGTTAGAGTTTTGCAATTCCAAAATACTGCTACAAAACGTCAGATGCCTATCTTTAACCAACCTTTTCTATCCGCTCGCGTCAGTTGCCTGGTGCTTTTTACAAACTCCATTTTTATCCCACTATGCAACGCTTCTGTATGAAGATGACCAAATGTTGTAACTACTGGAGTGCCTTGTATAATAATAGTTCCTTTTCAATGTCAACTACGTGTAACACACTCCTACCCTGTGGAGTGTTGTGTGTAAGCATCTCTGTACGCTTGTGGTTTTCAACTAACGTGATGTGGCCCTTGTGTGTGAGACAAACACGCAAGTAAAATACAACCATGTCGTAAACGCTGCGACTAATTTTTACCTCAGTCACTATTCTAATCACGCAAGGAATATCACTATTACAAAAAGCGCTGAAACCCATTCTGTCAAAATGCAACATAGCTTTTCTTGGTGCGCGATTTTCGTCACGTCACAGCTGAATTTTGAAGTGGTTAATTTTTTGTTTGAGGAATAAAGGGTCTTGTTTGAAAGTTGCGCGATGACTGTCTTGCGAAGAAAAAACGACATTGCGGTTTTGAAACGAAACCGAAACTCAGCAAAGAGCGCTTCCAGATCTCCTCGGCACAAAAAAACAACTTCTGTTGGAAATAGCTGTTTTTAAAGTTGATCCGTATGATGCACAGGGAAACCTCCCGCGTCAACTGGACAAATTCACTTTCGTTGATTCATGGTTGGCAACACGCACACATCCATGGGCGGTTTGCTTTGTTCTCCAACTTCAGTCGACGTTGACAAAGAATGAGTGCCAGACATTTACAAAGAAACGTTAATCCAGTAACATGGTGCAAGACCCGGCCTGTCCGGCGCCATTTTCTTGCACGGCGAGATACGCGGCTGGCGTTTTAGCGATAAGGAAAATAGTTCCTCTCAAAAACAAGATTTTATGCTTTTGTACGGACTCGTTTGCACAGCCTTCTCTGAACGCCGATTCCGTCTTTGGAGCCTCAGGTGCCTCCATGCTTCGCCACTTGGACAGCTGTGGAGAAGTTGCTTTAAACGTTTTTTGACAGGAGAACCTCTAACCTGGCGCCGTTATTGCTGAGCATTTTCGGAAATCGGGCAGTCGCTCTGCCGCTTCTCCGAAAATCCAATCGACTTTCAGTCTTTTCGGCGGTCGATGTTGCGAAATTGCTTGTTGTCGAGGCGACGTCAGCGTGCGAAGTTTCCGCAGCCGTGTTCGGTTGCGCAAGAAGGTAACTGGAAAACTGCTGGCGGAAGCGGGCGCCGACGGCGGTTGAAACAAAAGACGTGGTCTCGTATTGGGACAGGGAACAGCAGGCGCGTTGGCGGAAAGCATAAGAAGGCCAGTTGATCACATGAGAAAATTGAATTCTGACAATCGACATTCTGCCACTTTCGGGGCACAAGTTTAAAAAAATTCACATCCATAAGAATAAAGTTGAACTAAGGTGATTATTGGCATACTTTGGCCAAACAACAAAAACCGCTCTGACTTACCAGTGGCAACATATCTCGCTGTCATCGTTGACCTCATGCTCCGCTTAGCCAGTTTAAACCGGCCTGAAGCAGAACAGTCCAGGGAACGTCACAGCGGTATACATGCTTCGCAAATTTCACGCTTATTGCTATGATATCATGAAAAGGAGAGCGAAAGGTATGATCCTGTAGTATTCCGTATCATGCTATGACCGGCGTCGTAAAATGGCTTCCGAGTAATAGCCAACCGTTAACTTGTTCCGAATGCGGTAGTGCACAGCCGTAGAAGCAAAACCGGTACAGTGGAACGTTAAATAATGCGTTGGTGTTCTTATAATGCAAATACAAGACGAACCGTTTTGCCAAATGTTCGTAAATTCAGCTGCCTGTTGCTTTCCTGGGAATGTTGTGTTGTCGCAAGTACATTATTGATCAACGTTTGTAGTATACGTTTGCCTCTCTTTGTTTTACAGTTGTAGTGGTAAGCTAACCGAAGAAGTACTAACTGAATCACAGCAAACCGAGTGTACAATCGGTCAGTTAAGAAAGATTAAAAACGCAAAGTCGCGAAATGCCGACATGTGCGGCGCGCTACACCTCTTACATTAAATATGGTACTGACTTCGTGTGACTGATTGGGCATTAATTAATATCCTTTAACGACAACCTCGTGTTGTTGCCGTGCCGCTTACAATAATGCTTTTTGATCTGTAATACCTAGATTTGCATTAACATGCAAGTCTTGATGTTACCGTACTGTGCTTGTGCGGTTTGTAAATTAGGTATTAACCAGAAAATGCAAAAGTTTGCCTGTCGGAGAAGTAAAAAGCTTTTGTGGTGCGAACTATAACTATGGCATGCTTAGAAAGCAACATCAAAAAGCATTTTGATACCCTAATGTTTCTTGCATTTTTAATCTATTTTGACCCTGTAATCCACTTGTATTTAGAAAAAACACAACCCTCAAGCTCCCGGTTTTTNCAGCGTGTGTAGTCACGTCAACATAAATCTCGCACAGTACTTGATGGTTTACTTAATGNCACACGAACAGTACTTACGAATGTGTGCTTACATATTACGTACTAGGTAAATATACGCAGACGTTCAGGTGTATATTACACGATATTGTTTTAAAATTTGCAGAAGTGTACGGCGTATATACTCACTTGTATCTGTGACTGAGCAGTACTCCACTGTTTCAGGTTTTAAGCCCTGTAAAAAGGTAAACCAGTCTAGTGTCCACACTAATTCTGTAAAGTGTTCAGGTTAGGCAGTCCCGGAACGAGAGCATCTCGGGTGAGAATAGCACACTGCATTCGACGTTCAAAGTACTATTAATCTCTCAAGAGCGATATGACATTGAATTTTTTAAGGAAAGTTTTTATGTAGTATTAAATTATTATCTAATGCTGGTGATGCCAACCTCAGCTTTCAAAACAAACTGGAAGGAATATCACGCAATACACTTACTGAAACGCTTAGCTCCTTTGTACAGTGCACAAGTGCACTACGTAATACAAACATGCACTTTGTTTCTTTTCGCAGAAAAACAGAGAAAACTTTCATTTTCGATAGGACAAAATCATTTTAAGCGCCTGTATTAGAATCCGCTCATTCAGGAATTTTTTAAATCGTATATCTGTTTCGTTTTGCGCTCCTTCATGTAGCATCATTGGAAAGCATTTCTTGGAAATTGCAGTTTACCGCGGCGTTTTCACATGCCTGTTTGCTTTAAACGGGGAAAATAAGGTAAAAAAGCAGTCATGCGCGTTATGATCAGGATTTGTTCGGTTTCGTGGAATGTTGTGCGAATGCACGGATTGCTGTCGCAGTTGCCGATGACGCCGGGCAGCCTCGGAAAAGTTTTCTTGTCGAACACTTCGCCACCTCCATCACTGTACCTTGTCAACGCATTAAAAACATAACTCGAAGCTTTTCGTTATGCGTCAAAGCCAAAGCCAGAACTGGTGTAAGCGGTACATGATAAGGCCGTTAAACGTGGGGCATGGCATGCGGCAGACGCTTCATGCAATGCAAGTACACGATTACTGCTGTAGCTGCGCAAATTCATTTTTCAAACGTCAAGCTGCCGTTGGGTCATGCTTGACTGGCGAACCTGCAGGTCAACTTATTTGTGATTCACGCGTGAAATTGTAAGTCGTGTGACGTCACAAACGAAGGGAGCGAAAACACGTATGACTCGCGAAAACACGTATGACGCGGTTTGGCTGGTGTGTGCGCATCTTCTCCGCAGAAAAAAACGGCCAGTCAAGCCAACGAACCGCTTTGCCTTTTCCTGTTGCATAACATTCACATTTCGCTACCTACTGGCATGCAACGCCGTAACCAGCTGTGTTGCCAAAACGATTGATCGTGATGGATTTGCGATGGCGACCATGCATTAGCCGATAATTTTTTATGTAAACAAAATGTCTGGAGCGCTTGATTTTTAGCAGCAAGCTCGTTGAAGGCTACGCGGTCTTGAAGAAAAACAGAAAATGTTCATTATTGATTAGATGTTTTCTGTTTGATTTTTTAAAAATGTTTTTCATTGGTTATTTGGCGGGTTTGTCGTGTGGAAAAAGCGCAATAGCAGGCGCGTGCAGTGTCGTGCGGTTGAAATTGCCAGCATTACACGAAACAAAAGCAACAACTTAAAGCAGAAATCAATATTTTGTGGCAGGAGGTAACGATCAATAAAGCGAAAGAAGAGTGATTGCAAATCAAAAAGCAGGACACTATCCACATTAATTTCAAAAACATTGTTCCACTTGGTCGCATGACGTTTCGTGCTGCTAAACAAAACTAATCCTGTAAAGCGGCCGAACGATGATGGATTTTTCTACTGCCGCTTTGCAGCAAGACTACTTTAATTTGGATTAACGGACAGTCAGCCACGCGTGCCTCTACGGATCATTTCTCGTCGTCTTCGCTCGCATCTATCGAGCGCGTTCCACGAGCAGTGGGAGGGAGATGGAAGGAATTCGAAATTGTAAACATGGTAGTTTTGGGCCCTTGCATGAGTGCAGGTGGTTTTGAGGCAGACGTGAGACAACGAGGACATCAACCCAAGAAGTAAAACCTTTTAAATCTGTCAAAACGTCTAAATCCACGCAGGTCATCTCCGTGGGTCCTAAGCGCAATTAACCATGGGATTGCGTAATCACTTGTTGTTCTGATTTGTAGCAGCATGTCACAGTTAAACATTTCGTAAAGTCTAAGCCAGTGTTTCTCAACCAGTGGGCCATAGCACAGTTTTCGAGTGGGCTACAGAGTTAGTAAAAAAATTTGTTAGAATACAGTTATCTAGACATCTAATCGCTGCTGCGTGGGAACACATTGATTGTGGTCAGAAGCACGTTGTTCGCTTAATTGCATACAGGAATGAAAATCGCTACTTTAATGTGTGCTTGTTTATACGCATAAAAGCGTGGTGGTGAGGCGCTGAATGTTTTTGCACTTTTAAAATGAACTCAGTCGCTGTCACCGTGAACTTGGCCTGACCTCGCCACCACGAAATGCGAACACGCGAACGCTTCCTCCTGTGGAAAGGTCGGGCGGTTGTATCAGTCGAGCGGCCAGCGTTCGATTCAGTAAATCGGCAGCTTGCTTTTCGTGGTAAATTCAAGCCCGAGCACTGCCAGCGAACACGGGGAGGGCGTTGTTTTCACGGAGAGCACACGTCACAGATCTTCCTTTCCGATAAAACGCGCTCTTCAAAGTGGTGCCACTTCACAACCTTTCGTGGAAAGAAATGGCCGCCTCCTGCACGGGCATTACCCTTCAGCAGTTGGCGAGGGAAATTTTCAACGTTCTTTTTTGGGAGTATCGATTGCATGATTGCGTACTCCACACTTTCGAAACAAATTTAAATTAGGTGGCGATCTACACTGTAACCGTACAAAAATACCGTGAGTCAAGCCCTTTCACAAACTGCGTTGTTGTTGTTTTCCCGGAAAAAAGCTGGTTTCCTCAGTAGTAGAAAAAAATGAAAGCAGCTTTTCAGGAGAAAATAGTCGGAAACCGCACACTGTATCAGTTTTCTTGCGGGCACAGGCAGCGCTACTTTCCACCCACGCGAAATCGCACCGCCCCACCACTGCTTGGCGCATGTGTCCGTCGAAAGCCACAGCAATTCGATATCGACAATTATCTCACCACCCAACAATAAGTTCCTGGTTTATTTTCGAACACCGAAAGCGAAATGCGTTTAACTCACGCGGTGCCGTTTTTCTCGAAACCTTGTGAAAACAACGACGAAAAACTGGCTATTGATCCTGCAGGTTTAGGTTACCATCCCGACATGCAGTCTGTTTTGTGCATTGTTCTCCTGTAGTCGTGGCAATGACGTATCAGTAAACACCCAGTTTACAGAAATGGCCAACTTGTTTACCGGTAGTGTTTTTGGCGTGCACCTCCCCCATACTACCTGTATCTCCGCAAACTTCGGAACCAGACGAATTCAGAAAATTAGGTAGTAGACGTCTTGCGCCATTGCACCGATTTAAATTGACATCATTAGTTTTTCAGGTGACGGCGAATGTTGTTTTTCTACTGTGGCGATATTAGAAAGTTCCGCATTTTTTTAAGAAAACTCAAGGAATTCCTACTTTTCGTCTGTTTTCAAATACTTACTCTCTATTTGACTTTAGGTTGTCATTAACGTCAGTAATCACATCAGACAAGCCATTTGTTGCATAATGCTCAAATATCTTAGATTTGTATGCAAGCACTGATGGGAATCGACCGATTCGTACTGGTTCGCAAGAACCTGTTCTTGCAATTTCTTTAATTCCTAGAACCGGTTGTTGGCTGAAGTCAGGGGTTCTTAATTTCTCCCCATGAACACCTTTACTTATAACTTATTTTGGCAAACCTCTCATAGACCTGTTACTGACTTTTAATAGTGAAAAACAAGACTGGATTTTGGGAAAATAACTCAAATCAATAATTTCCCTTGTTGGACTGTACCAGTTGGCAACACAAAGATCAACCTTTGCACTTATCCGGCCAACCAGCATGGTTTGCCTCTGGAGACTGTGATAATGAGAGAACCTGTTGTTAGTGAGTCCGGGAGTGAGAGAACCTGTTCTTAAAAAATTTGAATCCCACCACTATACGCAAGTTTACTCTTCTCTTGAGGTTCAAAACATTCGCTGTAATGGACGCAAAATATGAAGTAATGAACCGTGGACTGGGATTGTTTCTTGTATGTGTCAACACAACTTCACGTGTCAGAAAGAAGTTGGAAAACTGAGCATTTGATGAAAGAACCCGATGATTTGTCATTTTCACAATAGGAGAGTATTTCGCAGTGAGCTCTTATCTCACATCACACACCAGCTGAGTTAATGCGTGCCCGCGGTCGCGAAAATGAAACCATTTTGGTCAAGTGCGTTGCTACTTGCTAGCACCCTGGGGGCAAATAACGAGGATCGTACCCATGTAAATTTGTTTTGACCCTCGCGTAAAACTCCCCACCGATTCGGTTGTGTGCACTCACCTGCGGGAACGTTTGCGAAAACGTCGGGCGCGGTGGTTTCAGGCACCCAGGAGATATGACGCTGAATGGATGTTTTCAAATTTTCTATTTTCGTCTGAAATTATGATGGAGAAGCTTATGAAGTGAAAAATAATTCATCTTTTTTATTTCTGTTATTTTCACGATTCGCGTCTTTGCCATGACGCGATTGCGACAACCTTCACCTTCGCTAGTTGCCTTATTTATATAAGTTATGCCTTAAGGCAGTGCCAGAAATTGCTCGTTTCGAGTTTATTATCTGCGACTTTCCACGCGAATGCCGTCTGCTCGTACGTGACGTTCTCGAAACGTAATAAACTGCGTGTTTGCGATCCGTTAAACGCTTCGATGACGCATCGACCGTTATTTGCAAAACGACAGCGTCGTAATGATTCACACCAGGGCGCAGTTGTGCTTGGTGAGATGATTGAATGAACAATAAGATGTCAAAGGATTCGAGAAGACAAAGCAGGCTGCGCCACTTGGTAGAAAGTGACTTTACTTGCACAGATTAAACAAAGGCCAACTCACTGCCTGGTGTGAATTTTTGCTTTCGAAAAACACCCGACCACTCTTTACTGTGATACTGTTTGAACGCTTTCGATCATACGCCTATAGTTTGAATCTGGGATACGATATCTCCAGCTCAATCTGTAGCGTCGGTCAAAAAAGCGTTTTTCGTGATGTCCACTTTCTCGGTGGCCGCTGTAGCTTCAAATGAAGGAATTCACTGCCACGTACAAAATCGTAATTTACTCGATGCAATAAGACTGGCTTTCCGCGCAGAAATTATCCTCGTCTGGTGTCGTCCACGTCCGCATCCGCAGGGACGCAGACGGAAGCTACAACCTTGACAGCGACAGCAAGTGTCCTTCCAGCAAAATTCACGGTTTCACCTGCGTTGTCAACTTGATAGAAGCTTGGAGCCGTGCATACTGGTAATAACACTATGGCATTTGGAGTTTGGCTTAAAATGGATTCTTAACCTTCCTGCCGGTGTACATCACTTTCTGCTAGGTTGGTTTATTGTCAGCTATGGACGTTTGGTATGTAGCCTAACTAAAAAAATTAGGACCCGAAGCTGATGTGACGATTTTTATCAATTTAAGAATTCGCAAGAGCTTTGTTCTTCCGATAATTCCATCAGCGTGGTCTCGCACAAGGAAGCTGTAGAAGCTCTTCGAATTTCTTGACGCAATACTCGCCGGGCATTTGGTGCCAAGCAGTGTTCGACAACACTTTTTTTTGCAACCTGCACCACCTTGTTTTCTCTATCACATTGAATTTGCGTGAAGCGAACTGTTTGCAGAGATAAATCTAAATTCACCGCGAAACGTGCAGTTATGCAGTGTTTAGAACGATGTCAAATGTATAAACAGTAAGGACATTTGCGAAAGAAATTAGTAAAACTTTCCGGTCTTTTCAAAGCCAACCATTGCTTGCTCCAGCTTCAGGATTTATACTGTAGAGTGGACTTTAGTTTCATTGCACGATTTGAAATTTATAGGCTGGCAAAAAGAGTGTGTCATGCGAACTTGCTCGAGGAGCAGGTCTAGTAAAGCGATGGTGGCGGTATGCGTCTATTTTCAAAAGCGATTTTGACTTAGAGAAAAAATTAACTGTTTCACCTCACGTTTTCAATGCGCGAATCTGATTAGGTTGCTGTAATAAATCTAATCTGCAGAGTTTATTTATTTTGTGCAGTGACTTTGGTCTGAAAGGCCTCCGTCGCGCAGCCCTGCGCCATCGCGGCGACCTCACATCGTATGTGAACGTCGAAACGGAAAACGTTTGTTTCCATGACGACCAGGAGGCGGAGCAGTCGGTTCGCCGCTTTGTCGCTAACTTCGTGAAGAAGCAAGCTGCGAAAAAGCACAGCGGTTGACCACTCGTCGCATCATGCCGAAAATACGGCGCGATGTATCGCTCGCTTGACGAAACCATCAGTGCAAACAACAGGGCAAGGAGCAAGAACTGAAAACATCCTTTTTCCGATATTTTCCAGGGAGCGGTCGGACGAATTAATGCTTTGCGGAATGGCTAACTGCGACGTGGAACAGTCGTTCGCTGCAGCACAGTTCAACCACTTATTGTTGACTTTTTATGCATGCTGTTTTTTGAGGTGCATCGATGTGGCGCACGACTGACTGTGTGCGCAAAATTTGAAAAGTACTAAACTTGGTGATTTTTGTTTGCGTTCTTACTGAATTCCACAAGCTTTGCCCCACCCGGGATTATTGACTGGTTGGCGCCGTGGTTTTCCTTGTAGTAAGAGAAGTACGCCAATCAGGCGTGTAGCCACGAGGGGCATTCAGGGACAGTTCCCCCCGCTTTTGTTGTGCCCAGAAATATTTGTTTTAAATATATATTAAAAGCAAAAATCATGCCCCCCTAAAGATGTATTTTGCCCCCCAAACCGCAAAACCTGGCTACGGGCCTGACGCCAATAGTTTTGGCAATTCCGATCTTGCTTAAAATCATCAAGCGCTGTGCACAGCCGAACGAAGCACGTGGCCTTGTGGAATTTTTCGGGCCCTAAACGAACCACATTTCTTCATCAGTGAAAGACAGATACGTTTTGGCGTTCGTGGAGATTTGGGATCTTTTATCGAATCATATCAGTTTTACCGATTACATTGCGTGTCTTGCCCGTTAAGCTTGTTCCGTAAAATTACCTGTAGTTGCGATTGTTGATGGGTGAGGTACGCGAGAGACCTGAAAAGCAAAATTCAAAATATATTGCATTCTTCTTTGTTTATTTACGAAAAAGTCAAACTTTTTCGCCCAAATTGTGTATTTAAAGACGTTTGTGCCACTTTCCTGCAGATGTAACCTTATGGAGATTGTTGAACCCCACCCACGCCCCATAGCTAAGTTAAAGTCTTATTCTGTTATGTAAATTTCTGTTTTACTATTGTATAAGCAGCCATAATTCTATATGCTGCAGTTCTGCAATGACGTTATGAACAGTATTCCTTTTCTAGCAAAATTCGCGGGTAAAATCGCAGAACCAATGGTTGTTCTTCTGTCGCATGTTCCTTCGTCATCCTTCGCGTGCTCTATTGCCAAAAAAAACGTTTTTTTCCAAGAACGTGCTGGAAACTTGCTTTGCGTCCATGATTAGAAGTTATGCTTATGAAATCGGATGCGCATCGACGCTGCAAAGCAGTTTGTTTCTCGGTAGCTTGCACCGGGGACGTGGCGCCAAGATTTCCAAGAGAAAATGCACCCGTGCCACATAAGGAACAAAGAGCGTTTTCATGAACTTCCTGTGAGGACCGACGTATCGCCGTTCATCTAAGTTCGGAAAATTTGATGACATTTTTTACCCCTCACCTTTCTTTTTCAACGAAATTCGTAAATTTTCGTTTCACGAACATCTCACTCAATGGTTTTGAACTGCAGCATTTCTATCTTCCCAGTTGAAAAATCCTAATGGCCCCAATGCTTTAAAGCAACCCAGCACATGTCGCTTTCATCTGCACTGAAAGGACCTGTAAAGATTCATTTCCAGTTGCTAATTCGCAAACCCGATTTATTAGATTTGGTAATGTTTCTCGCGCAAACTGCGCTGTCCTGTATGCCGTCTTATTTGTATCTTGCGTGCGTTGTTTGCTTATTGTTTATTTGTCTTATATGTCGCTTAAGTTTTCTTCGAACTCCTCGATTTCTTCAGTAGTGATGACATTGATGTATTGCTTTGTTCAGCAAATAAAACGTAAAATGAACTTCATTTCACATCAGCGTCCTGCCTCAGACGGCGCATTGAGCTGTGCGGTCGCTTCACTGCCTGGAGGTTTCTTGCATTTAAAGCACTTGGTAGCGTCTGTAATGGTTTGAGAGCATTCAAGCTTTCACACCGGTTGTGGTGCAACAAGGTGCTGCCATTGTGAGTTTTATTTGTTCAAACTTTGTGAGGATTCGGTTAACACTGAATATATCATACACATCTTCATCGATGGATAGCTATTGCTAAATTACGACCAGTCAAAGCAGTTTAAACTGGGCTTTAACAAGGTTTTGGATCCGACGTGCGTGGCAATTAACAGTCGGTGTAACGACTGCAGATAGAATACAACTTATAATTGATGAGGGTCCCACATCTTGGGGGGGATCTCGGCGCCTTACACGCCCCATTAACTCTTTGGCGCGTGAGATATAACAATCTAGGCGAGTGGTAACGTCTTGAAGACAACATATACAGTTAACTGTGGAGGCTTAATACGGAGAAGGTGAGATTACGGAAGCCACACAACCGCATCGCAATCGGATCACCTTCAAGCTTAGCTAGCTCAAACTGAACAAGATGAAAACCTTCAGCAGTTTCACAATTTATCTTTTTCTTTGTATCCTCCGCACAACGTCAATGCAACTGTTATGGCCCAAGTGGTCCGCCACCTCTGCGTTTTTGCTGACCACGCTAAAAGCGAACAGCATCCCAGTTTGCGCACGCGCAAAGCTGGCCGCACGTCACCCGACATGATTTCCGTGTACACGCGGTGGGATGGACCTGGAACTCACAAGCGCAGTTTTCCAGGAACGTGATTAAACGCAATGGCGGCGGCAGGTCGATAAATCGGTAACTGACGTTATCTGTTGCGAGACATCGGCCTGCACAAGCCGTACATTTCGAAACCAA
>JGI24021J15306_10002417_pt1 | contig 20115 bp, 9 predicted proteins | sample Ectturendosymbi1_FD_15306 | JGI IMG/M metagenome (IMG submission 15306)
ACTACATCTCCGAGTTTACTTAGCCCCATCTTGGTGTGGAGCCAGCAAAACTATCAGATATTGCCGCTGATAGTGAGGTAGTTGGAATCCTCCTAGGCCTGCTGTACCCGCGACCCCCCCAGAGGAACTGAAAAATGAATGAATGAATGAGATTGGTGTAGCTGGTGGGCGGGGTCAGCGATTTTATTGATGAGCTGAGCATCTCGAGTCAGACGAAAATTACATTAGGTGGAGGCCAATATCACATTACCCTCACATTTTGGAAAGATTCTTTATCTGCATATAATTCCGACTGCTAATCTTGATGCTTTGCAAAACCTTTGGTGATTTACTTGGATTTCACAGCGTGCACATGCATCACAAGTTAGAAACAAATCTCAGCACTGAGTTGCTGGTTCCAAAAGGTACATTCCGTACGGCTTTTGGTGCATAGATCAAATTTTGTTGTTAAAGGTTATATTTGCAACATGCCGCAAATAAATTAGGTAAAGAACAAAGATCCACGCGGAGTTTGCCAGTGTTTTAATAAATTTGTGATCAGCTCACAGACTTAGGAGAACTAGAAAATACTTGAGATGACAGGCCCTATTTTTTCCATGCAGATCAAAGTTTGAGCCTTACAAATAGCAAATGATTACCACAAGCCCTCACATACGATCACTTGTTCATGGTGGCTTAGCTGTTCTGTTTGCATTTAGCACAGTGGTGCCCAAACTTTTCAGTATGCTGCCTCCCGTGCCCTCTCTGAAGTTGTTCTTCACCTCCCCTACATTGACAAAATTTTCCACACAACGAACACAGATACCAAAAAATCAATGTAAGTTATTTATAACGTTCAACAGGAACATTGTCACTGCTCCCCCTAAAATCCGATTCTACCTCACCTGGGAAGGCCCGTAGCCACAGGGGGAATTTAGGGGCAATTCTTCCCCAAATCTTGTGTCCCTCCCAATTTAAGCAATAAAAACAAAAATCTTGCCCCACTTAAAATGTATTTTGCCTCCCCAAACCTTAAAACCTGGGTTACGGACTTGCACCTGTGGAGTTCGGTCTCATAGTGGAAACCATTGCTTTAGTATTTCTGCAATAGTCTCATCTTAATTTCTTAGGGTAGGTTGTAAAAAGAAGCACTGCCCTTGTAAACAGACTTATCGACAGAACGAACCTACTTTTCTCTATAGCGGGGTCTCCAAACAACGGTCCGCGGCCGGCGAAGCCAGTCCATCCCGCCCGCAAAGCCATTGTGTCAATAATTAAAAAACAATATACTGTATTTACTAAAATTTTGTTGGTTTGGTACATTATAACATATCCCGAAGCAATCACATTACGTGATATGTCCGGCCCTCGAACTGCTGTGTAATAGCGTATGTGGGCCTCTTACAAAAAAGCTTAGAGACCCTGCTCTATAGTATATAAAGCACCGTTATCTTTCGAGCTGAGAAACTGCCTGTTTGTTATTTGAAGCACAACTCAAAACACCTGAAAATATACATTACAGTCTCAGCAAAATTTCGCAGCTTTCAAGCAATCGTTCTTTCAGTACTGCAGCGATGAGCATGAGCGTTTCTCCTGTTTTGCGCACAGCTGACCTCTGACTAATTTTTGTCTCACTGCGCTGTGTCAAGGCGCTTGTAAATAAAGTGCTTTCGTTGACTGAAAGGGCTTTCGTCAGCAAGTGAAACGTTGATCGCTCAACGAAAAAAGGCTTTACCCACATAAAACACTCTTCTATCGAAGTACTGCCAGTTATTTCTGAGCCACATGTAACCATTTCAGTTAGATGCAGGTGCATTACGACTGCCTTTCATGAGCATCGTGTGTTTTTGCTGTGGAGACTGTAAAGCAGTGTAGACGACTAGACGTTCTTAGTGCAAGGCCGCAGGGTGTTTCTTTGGGCACCCTTTTCCACGAAGCTATAAACGTCTCGCTACGCGATGTACATACAAGTGAAAGCAAATGTGTTGCTGGCGGTCAAGAAGAGATGAAAGTCAGAAATCACCAAACAACTCTTGCGAAACTTATTTGTCTAACTTAAAGCAATGTTCTTGCTTGCTTTCAAGCTCTACTTAAATTACCAATCACAATATAACGAATGCGAGTGCGTGAAACAACCACAGAAGGTTTGCAAATTATATTTGCATCAATAGAGATTCTAGCACGACTTTATGCTCGCTGCTCTGTTCCCAGTTCCCCAAGTGCAGTAACCACGTTAACAAGGTTTCCAGCAATAAGTGAAAGGGTGCGTCTTATCGTTAAACAAAAATCAGCAGTGCTTGACCGCTTGAATAAACACTGCTTGATGTAACTTGCTGTTGCGGCCATTCTGACACAGAACAGAAACAGCATAGTCTTGTTTGGCAAACGTTTAGACAATTTTGTAATTTCACAATCAATTTCTTCAGTTTTCAGCTGCAGCTTATCTTTCACGCATCAGCGTATTCTGGGGTCATGGAGTCATGACTTCTTCACACTCCATTTTTATGAGTTGATGTTCGTATTTAGCATTTCGCAAAATGACTTTTAAGAAACTGTTTTATCAAATGTTCCCTCCTTTTGAACAGTGGCGCCACGAGGAAATGGGACACATTTTGTCTCTGTCTCTGCAAACACTCGTGACGCTACTGCTCCTTTACCCAGTCTTAACCACGCTGGTGTTCTCGACATACTTCCTTAAATATTATCTTGGAAAACGCTTGTTGTGATCTCTCAAATCATTGTAAAGCACTGAACAGAAATTTATGGAGTCGCAATTCAGTGGATTTCGTGATACGGGAGACCATGAAATTGGTTTGTAAAAATGCATTATTCAAGTACAACAAATGAATTAGATGTATTTTTGCGCGTTTGAAGTTCTATATAAAGAAAAAATGAAATTCAAGATAAAAAACGAAGCGTTGCAGCAAGTTTTAGAAAAGAAAGAGTAGTCAACCTTATTTTTGGACGTTATTATTTAAACAAACCACAAACGTTGTTCATTTCGATCCTCTCTGCTACTCTTGGTCTGTTGAGGGCTCTGTAATCAGTTGCCAAGAAAGCTACTACTGTATATCCTTTGCTGAACATTGAGTAGTTTGATAGCATTAAACTGGATTTACCTTTCGACAGATATGTTCGTAAATAGTGCAATGGCTTGTCTCGCCAATGCGCAACAGCGGTGATTTTGGGCTGGTAACGACAGATCGTCTAAGAGATCCTTTCTTGAAACAATAATCGAAACGTTTGGCATGGCGCCTAATTTGCAAATATACGTGATCAACGAGGGATTGAAGCTTTCGCTCTCGGTAAGGAACGCCTGTTATTTTGGTGTGATAAAATCGATTTACCTACAGAGTCGAACGATTTAGTCTGGAGCAAAATGTGCGTTTTCCTGGCTCCACGGTGCCTTTCAACAATCACTAATTTCACTTCACCACTGTCACACCGCCTTGAATATGCACAAGGAATAGGTCAGTAGCGCAAATGAAGAAATGTTACATGAGGCAGGCAGGAGAACCGGCCCGCTTGTGTTGCGTTGGATTTGCTCGACAAAACTGCTCTCTTCTTTATGATGAAATTTTTTCGTCGCGGCACTTGTTTCCGCAAACCCTTTGTGGAACTTTATATAGACCCTTACTGCGCAACGCCAGCTGCCACTTTCCTACGGCTCTGACGCCTTATGTTGTTTGCATTGAAACAGTGCTGCAAATAGTAAATGCAGGGTGTTTGCCGTGCTGCAGAACAGGGCCACCGGTGTGGCTCCCGTATTCGCCTTACAAAAGTTACCCTTTGCATTACAAAGCTTTAGGACTTTTTCTTCACTTTGCAACGCCTTTTTTTCAGATTGCCGACACCTTTTTTTCAGATTGCTGATAGCGTTAAGTCGCTAACAAGAATGAATGCCTTTCCTTTGGTAAATTGTCGCGTTTTAAAGTAGGTCGACGTCTGCGAAAGAATCAGGCTGGCGTCGTGCGATGAGCCGATCAGAAGCACAAATAGTCACTTATCGATGTAAAACGACGACGAAAACACGAAACGCTTTTAGCGCGTGACTTGGCGCCTGGTTGCCCACCACTCAGCGAACCACCAATAGCAAGACGTCGAAATGTGTTCAGATTTGATTTGTTCCTGGCTAACATTTGACTGGGTGCTTCGGTACAGTCCGCCAGTCTTTCTTCTATTTGTCTCCAACGGGAAGTTTGGTTATAGTTTGAAGAGCATATCGCGTTTAACGCGCGTGGACTAAAATACGGTACCTGGTTTTGGCAAAACGTAACTCAAAAACAGTTTTTTGGCGCATTTTCCATTTATCGGTTTTGTGGGTGTTATATAATGTCGAATCGAAAATCTTTTTCGCAAAATTTAAGGTGAAATATAACCTCTTCCTCGTCCGAGCCCATTTTCGCAGTTAGAGGTTTGTTGAACTTGTTNAGTAAAACTCTCTTGGCTGTTTTCGGTGCACCTCAAGAAGTTGGTAAACTACCTTTGGCAACACGTATGCAGTACAATTTTGAACGTGTGGTACTTCTAAGCTGCTTTGACCAGTTCAAACAGGAAGAATAGTGGACTTTCTTGATTTTGTTTGACACAAATCACCATCGCATTAAAATCCATCGATATCTTTAGTGCTTTGTGTCGGTAGCAGTTTGATTTGTAAGTCCGAATTGCTTTGAGGACTTGATGACGTGATGTTCATACACTCATCACGAAAGAATGCATACTTCAAGGGGGCGGGTGTGAATCCATCAGCAAACATTTTTAAATAGGAAATCGATTTCACGTAACACTACGCATCCTCAGTCCAAAAATCTTATTCAAATAGAACTGGCATGCATATTTGTTACGTTTGGTGCCAGTGTAGACATTGGTGAGGGCATCGAAGTCGCAAAGTTTAACTCCTGTCCTCTTCTGTTCAGGCACTGACAATTTTCGTGCACGCTTACGCTATTTGCGCCTTCAAAAACCAACTAAAATTTTCAGATTCCCGCGCAGCACTCAATGAATTTGCGATTGAAGTAGTGTAGGGGCCGCGGGGCGAAAATCGCAGGAAGCGCAACACGACGAAGAAAACCGCGAAATCGATTACGATTTTTCTCAATTTGTGTCACCCGTTTGTAAACGTTGCATGAAATCGTAGCAGTAATGATATGCTACGACGACGAGAAGCGAATAGCACGATGCCTTAATGGTTGGCTCACAGCTGCTTTCGCGTGCAAATGACAGTTCGACACGCGCGCAAGAATGCCTCGCTTGCTAGTCTGTCCGTGGACCCAAGTGAGGCTTGTTGTCTGACACGCCTGACAGAATGCACTTGACCTATCGAAACCGTATCTTTTAGATAAATCGTTTTGTGCGCATTGTGTGATACAACGCGACAGTGTTTGGAGTGGGAGGAGAAATTCGAAAGTGTCGTTGTTGTTTGCATGCTGCTTTAGTTTTCGGTTGATTGCGATTTCACGCGAAAAAGAATCGCGTGTGAAATTCTGTTCGATCTCGCCGTCTGGGAAGGTTCATCAGGTCACGTGCGCGTTATCAATTGTGACACGCTGTGTAAGACAAAGCATCCATCGCCAAGGCCAGACAATGGCCGTCAGCCACCGCGTGATCGCCAATACTCGTTGAAAAGCGGATTGCCAGCTAAATAAACTCTTGGGCAATTATCGACGATGAAGTAGGCTCGCTGACAAACGAGAGTCAATTCTGTCTGCGCGAGGTCATCTACCCGCCATCTATTGACACTTGACACAAACCTGAAAACGGAGGTCTTGTTCTCAGGCCGCAACCTGCTCCTCCGTGTTGCTCAAAGGCATTGCTGTCGAACTATTTGGACATTCAGAAAATTTTGATTACGTGCAAATTATTGTCTTTCTTGTAATTGCGACAACCTTGTCCTGATTGCCCTACCGTGGAAACCATCATGAGACTAGTGAGAGCATGCAGGCAAAGCCAGTCAGCACGCTGACTCATATTTTCATGCGAGTGCATGCAGAACATTTAAAAGACAAAAATGAAGATATTGCCAATAATTGGCCATTATTTCTATTAAGTCAACAATGTAAACGTACCAAAAACAGGAATTCCAAAACTTTTACATACTTAGAAGAGTAAAAGTGATCGTAGTTGTTTTCTCCTGTCTTTTTCCACTGGCAGCAACCGTTGTGAAACTTGTCATTCCTGAAAAAATTAGCTTCTTGTATATAACATTTAAATACATAGGGCAGCATTGAAATTATTACTTTCTTTTTTATCTTTCCCAGGTTCTATGGCTGGTGGTCAACGGTCTGCTCTTCTATTTCACATTCATGTTCTATTACACCGGTCCTCAGTTTTATTACTTGCACCAAATGCTCGGGGTAACCTTTATATGAGAGCTTGTTTGTGATTAAAGATGCAGCAACATCTGTGTCCATAGCAAGTTTGAAACGTTTTTAAGATGATTTCAATCATTGAAACCACCGCTCTTCATTGCAAAAAAAATTTAATAAAATTTGACAGTATGTAGATAATTTAACACGAAATTTATTGACATTTAAGCCCAATATGCAATATTAATATCAGGTTGTTGGTTGAATGCAATACAGGTGAACGCCTTCATCGCCTTGTTTTCGTAAAAAATAAGGTTTTAGTGGTCACGCTACAAGCGTCAGTCAGACTCAGCCGAAGGCCCACCAAAATTTGTTGGTTTATTTTCCACTTCTATAAATCTGCTGCAGATTTTCAGTGAAAATGATTGAGGGCTGAAGTCATATTTCACGCTTTGAGGCTGGGGCCTTCCCGAGTTTTCATTGTTGAGGGGCCAAACAACAAACGGCAGGGCCACATTTATGAACACGATTCGAACTGTTGCAGTAAAACAGTTAAAAAGTAAGGAGAGGGAAACAGAACCTTAAAATATTTGCCAAACCTCCTTTCAGTTTGCAGGAAATGACTCAAAAAGTCATCATTGCAGTCCACTCCCCGTTACCAAACTACGTGAAAATTCAGCAAATGTTTAAGTTTCGAGAACCTTCAGCAGGAAATATCCAACTGCATAAAAATTGCAAAGCTCAAGCTAGTAATATTAAAATTCAATGTGGGGGTGCCCGGAACAACTGGCCTTCCGACCAGCGGATCGCCAGTCTGAGAGCGAACATTTTTTAACTTATGCAAGGACCGGCCACCCGACTGATCGAATCAGCAATTTCGTTCAGGTGATATTTGATATAAAGGCGTTTTATTTTTTATAATTTTGACTCAACGTGTACACACGATTGACAAACAATGGCGTTAACATGCGGCAACAGCTCAACCAAGTTTGGTGCTCACGCTGCGAGCGCGTGGCGCAAAGCGTTTGTGACGCACAAGCACGGGAAGGATGCCCTAGCAGTGGTTCCCAACCTTTAGCTACCGGTGGCCCCTCAAGCCACAGATTGTTTATAGCTTAAGAAAAATAAATATTTTCAAAACCTGACGTGATTAGGCATTCTGATTTTGTATTTGGAATCCAGCGAACTGAAATTGTCGCAGAAGTGCAAGCGTCGTTTTACCCAATGACAAAATGTTGTTGAGTTGGGTATCATGTAAGAGCAGGCTGTAAATCGCAGACTGCCTGCTTTCCTTCCCAGATCCCTCGTTCGGAAATACTGCCCTGCGGGTACAGGACACGCAAACTTTTAAACCGTGAACGACAGGTGACGACATTCTGCAAACAACGGTGAAATTTTAACTGAATTGCTTTTATTTTTAGTACGGGTTATGCATCAGTCGTGCAAGCGCGGCTTGCATCAACTTGAATTGCAGCGCTCTTCTTCTGCCCATGTGCAAACGACTTGTCACTGCCCTTCGCGGAGCGAACGTAGTAAGTTCTTTTCTCCATTGCTGGTCATGTTGAAATGTAGTGCGCACCAACCTTCCCCCCGCCCCCGACGGAGGGAACCATGTCCCAACGAGGGTACAGCGCCCATGCAGTTTTCTAAAGACTTGAATGTTCCGATTGCTTTTCTTCTTTTCACAGAAACCAACGAACCTTTCAGCTTTTGTTACATTTCCAGGGTGACGAGACGCCTGATAATTTTGAGGTGGCGCGCAATGCTTGAGCGGCTTTTCTGAAATGTCCTATGGACACGTATCCGTGACAATAGCTGTTGAGCTTCGATGTAGCGTGTAAATCCCAGCATTTTGTTTATGTGAGCATATTGCATTGAGTACATTACATTCATGTTATTACAAAATATTTTCAGTGCTGCATGCTATAACCAGATCTGCAGATTACGTGCATGAAATTTAACCCCAGTTCAAATTTGTCGAAACCGAAGCTAAATTCTTCGCACAATAAAAATGGAGCAACTCCAGCAAAGTTCTTCGTTTTTTTTGCTCGAAAAAAAGAGTTTCATGTGTCAGTGTCTTACCAGGGGTCACCAATGTTGTGCCATCGGGAACCATGTGGCCCACCCTGACCACATGTGTGGCCCGCGGGCCTGTTCTGAAAATAGCATTGACATGATCAGTGTCTACACATAGATGAATCTCATTAATTTTGTTAATGATAACATAATTAAAGATAAATTGAGCAAAACTTTTACTTCAGAAGCGTGAATTAGTATCCCTTCGCATTAATCGGTATTCACGAAGTAGCTCTCAGTTTCAAAAAGGTTTATGACCACTGATCTAAACCATTTTGCAGTACTATTAAACGAAAACCAGCGTAAACCGAACCCTTCCTCTCATTTTATCGTTTCCTATTGAAACGTGACTTTATCAGTTGGCAACAGATTTTCACGACAATTGAAAAAGACTAGTTGTCAAAGCCTTTGCTTATGCAGTATCTCGAGATATGGCAGACACTCCTTGCGACTTTCTTCGGCGGTATAGTTGGGAACGTGCCCGAAAGTGTAAGAATAGTGATTATAATGAAGTTTTTGCGGCGTGGCGCCCAGTTGAACTTTGCAGGGTGGTCTGCCCTGAAAAAAATCGACGTGACTTTGTTTCGTAAACAGTTTAAGGGGATGCCATTTCAGGTGAATATTAAAATGTTTACCGCGCTCCTAAGGTATACATTGAGGTCCTCCATGCCAAACCGGTGTATGTAACATGACATGAAAGCCAAAAACCGGTGAGTTATAGTGTATACAATACTCGACAACAGCAAGAGCAGTAGGTCTGTTGAATTCATCACATTTCGCGCATACCACTTGTGTTGATATACCGTACTTGGATTTTTCTCATTCGTAATAGAGCGCTAAGCCGTTTACACTTAGACAAAGCAAACCTTTTCTGTGTAAACTAACAAGAATAACAGCTTTGTTTGACAATGAAGCTTTGCGAACAGGTGCATTTCCCCAAAGCACAGGCGTCGATTATAACGAGTAACACGACAGCAAAAATATCTCCGCATGGGTAAAGCAAACCATCAGATTGTTGTCATTAAGTAAATTTCCTTTCACGGGCTCCCTCCAGGGGGCCAAGAATTTCATACCGAAACGAACATCGGAAACGCGTCGGACCCCGTCCACATATTTGCTTTGTTTACTCAGGCAGACAAAGTACGAGATCACCGAGTCATTCTTCGCAATTAGCCGAAGAAATGTTCTGGCATTTTGCATTTTTATTCATGTTCAGGATCTGGCCAGTTGTCAGTCAACTTGCGAGCCCTTGTCAGACACGCACGATGGAACGCCTTTGAAAACATTCTCGTTTGAGCTGCCCCGCCGTTTTGTCAACTGTTTCTTTTCGTCGCCGATGGTGCTAACAGTCCGTGCTTCGCCGCAAGTAACATCACAGGGTAATTCCCCGTTATCGGTTTCCTTCTCAAGAACTGTTTAATTGCCCATCGAGCCTCCTCTCCTCTGCATCGGCCGGGCAATAACTGGTCGTTTATTTGGCCACACGTTATAGCCATTTCAGCATCACACTGATCAGACTTTCGCAGCTAATATTACGAAACGTTAAAAAATTAACGGATGTGGTTGCACCGTTTCCAGTCAAACAGCACGCTGACTGTTTTGATAGGGCCTGCCACATGAAATTACTATTCAACTGACCAACTACCTTATCTATTGCTGTAATTCTAAACGTCACACTGCAGCGTATAGTATTACTGTTGATCAAAACTACTACATTGTCTGTACTACTTCATGGCTAAATTTAAGCCAACAACGAAATCAAATCCATAGTTCTTACAAAACGTTTGTTTATGCGGTTGTTTATAGTTGACAAAGACGCTCAAGAACAGGTGTGTAAAACCGTTTGTTTTCTTATTGTGAAATACTACAACGCTTGTCACGATGAGTGACGTTTTCGAGAAAGTTGTACAAGTGCTGTCTAAATATCTTGAAGGTGTTTACAAACAATCGTGGATCGCGACCTGTTTTTGCTGAGATTTCTGTCATTGCAAATGCTGTACTCTACTGTTCGCGGTGCCGCCGTAACAAAAATTATGGAACGGCGTGGTTTCTTTATTAGCAATGCAGTATACCAGTCAGACCGTAGTTTAGAAATACTTCTACTGGAAAAGCTGTTGTTGGCGGCAGGTCAGTTTTCAGGTGCCCAAGGATCTTAATGACCTGTTTTCAGATAAATGGGCATCAATTTCGCCGTCTTCTTGACAAGGGCCGTTCTTTTCACATCTACTGCGGTTATCTCTTGGGTCTCCTTGCAGGTAAGTTTTCAGTATAAGAAATTAGTTATCCAAATACCGTATTGCATATTGTTGTTGCGACAAAATCATCTTGCACAAACTAATCAGCGAGAACTTGGCTCTCACAATATGTACAACGTGAAGTTTTTAGGTTTTTCAGTCTGTGTATTTTTTGTAATGATAAGTATCTGGTGATCTCATTTGTGGTTGAAATGCAGGGCGATGCGATGGTTCTAAAAGGCTTGCCTGAGGTGTTCCACTGGTTCCCGTAATTTTGTAGAACGTAGTGATTCAAACGTGTGCATACTCGGAACAAAACCCTGCATTTTTCCGAGCACCATATGGCCAAAATACGGTCTGGACCATACGCTAACGATCAATATTGTTGTAGATTTTATCTCAAAAAGGAATACTTAACCGTGGATGAGTTGAGTGACTTCCTTTCACTCCAAACGCTTGCGTTCAGCTTTAAAAAAAGTTCCACTAACTCGGATCAGTCACTATGATCTTATCAGCGTATATATTTCGCCTACTGAGTAGGCATCATCAGCTCTTATTCAATAGAATCTTTGTTGTAACGCCAGAAATGTTTTCAACACAAGAAACCTGTTGTGGTATCACCGGACGTGTTCTGAACGAAGAGCAATAATCAGGCCCGTAACCAGCTTGGGACACCAGGAGGGACGAAGAGTTTTCTGAGAGGGTCCGAAAATTTTTGAACTATGTCCAATATTTTCAAACTATATCCAACACATTTTTCCAGGGGGGGAGAAATATTTTCTAGGGGAACTTCGCCCCCCTTGCGCCCCCTGGTTACGGTCCTGGTAATAATCGTTACCTTTGGGAGTTTGAAAGTCAAGCATAGCTCCGAACAGGACGTTTCAAGTGAATTGAGAACGAAAAGCCAAGGCTTTTCAGAAGGACCACAAAGACTAGAATTTGTATGAATGCCTGATTACTTTTGTTTGTGGTAATTCTCAAATATTGATGATATATGAGGTTTTTGATTTCAAGCAATGGTCCTGTGTGGGAGGGAAGTAGAGGTGATTGGTAAACCACTGCGCACCAAATTTTTGTTAAGAAACTTGAGTTCCATTTGTCAAAAACTATGGTAGTTCTCGCATAAACGTTCGGTTATGAGTTCTCGCAACATACATTCGAAACCCAGCAAACGTTTCTGGAGTTACTCTGAATCTATATTTGTTAGTTGCTGATTATTTGTCCACTTCAGATTTCTAAGAAATGAGACTCAAGTTTCCTCCACCCTTTTCCTGACATTGACGCTTACTGTGTTCATTACGTAGTTATAACAACCAAATGTTTTAAATTAATTCGACGAAGAAATTTTCACACCTCACCGCTAATACTCCTGTAAACTGGTGAGTAGGCAGCTCATGAAGACAGTCCCGATAAGAATTTTCATGAAATGATTGTGAGACGTTAGGTTCAACATTGATCTTTCAAAAAGGTTCGATCGGCTTTTATTATTATCAATCATTTGCTGACTTCGTTGCAAGCACATTCTTATCTGAAATCACACAATAAAACAGAACTCACCAGCTTCTGATTGTCTAAACGCGACGAAACCCACACACGATTCTCTGCTGTAAAATTCATATTTTTTGCCGCATTACGACGGCTACGAGCCGTCAAAGTTCTCCAATTTTCGTGCTTATTCACCAGCCCGATTCAAATTACCTCGGTGTGTGCCTGAAAAGTCGGATAATCATATTTAAAAGTGCCTGTTTGTAGATTTTAAAACTTTGCTCGTTACTACCCAGAGTAGTGTGTCTGTAGCAAGAAGAAGTACGTTGTGTGTTCAAAAACAATTTCCATATTCAAAACATTTAGCAGTAGCTTGCAAGCGTCCGTGCCAAGATGGGCCAGGTGATCAAGTGATGCGCATTACGCCCCAGACAATTTGCTGAAGTGCCTTCACGCGGTCGCAATGTCGGTCCCCATCGTTCAGTTTCGTTGCAAAGCTCGTTAAAGCCGAACTTCTTTTGATCAAGTCCAATTAATTATGACACTACTTTCAAAAAATTCATCTCCACCGCCAACTGGCAGTTTGCAAAAATATCCTAAAAAACACTCCCCGGGAGATTGCGCGCATAGATTGCGATGAATGCGTAGAGAAAGCTTTTGAGCAAACGTGCGCTTAACTTAAAGGGTGATTGCCGACGTTTGGCACGGTGCCGCAGCTATTCGCGGTAGGGATCTGTTATCTGTTACAAGCACCCGTTTAATTTTGTCGCTTTAACTAATTGCCGGCATGTGCAGGATTGCTTCGCAGCAGTCTGTTGAGGCTCGACCATCGTCCTGTGAAAGCACACCGGCGCCCGCGCAAGCGACTTGTTTAGAAGGGTTTGCGCAAGGCCACCTGTTCTCAAGGTGGCCTTGGTTTGCGTCGATAAGCGTTTGGCGTCGACGTGGATGGGTGTTCATCGGAAGTGCGCTTGATGCCGCGTGCGACAAAGCGAGAAGGCTCAGACGTTGCTGGACGAGCGGATGCCGACTAAAGCGCGTCCCGTAAGCAACAGCTCAAACCGCGAGAAGTGGCGCAAAAAGCGTTTAATGACTGGAAAGCTTTTTCGTTGTTTTTGTTTTTGTTCGGAGAGTTTTTTTCTGGGCACGTGCCCAAGGCGAGTGACTGACTGCTGTAATGTGACGAAAGATGCACGTCACTGATCAGCGAAGACTGGAAAGTGAAGAAAATGGATTTGCGACATAACTTCGCTTTCGTCAGAAACAACGTAACAGATGCAGCAAATCTTTGCTTTTATTAGAGACAACGGTAATTGATGCAGCTGTCTAGCAGCAGCTTTGAAATGCAGTGATTCTCGCTAATCTCGTGGCCTAACGAAGAAGCCTCATTCGTGCTATTTTCCAAACAAGGTTTATCTCAAAGTTTTAGTAACCGCAACACGTTAACCTACCGGTAAGCATTGTTTTACGAACAACGGGGACATCGGCAACTCCCTCTTTTTACGATGCACGAAGTGGAGAAAACGTGAACAGGTTGATCATTTCTACTTGTGAGAAACATACGCACTATACGCTTCTGCTACGTTTTATAGTTTTCCAGTTTAGTTTTTAATAACTTTCTGTTCATTTTTTGGTCGTGAAAAAAAACAGATTTGACTTTTCATGAAACAAAATCAGTTTGAAAGAAAGGGAGCAAATTGATAAATTCAAACCAAACTTTTTAGGAAAACTTGTTTGGGACAGGGAGTGAGACACTGATTTTCTCTGTTTATTCTGTACTCATTTCATAGGCGTTGGCAGGAGGGGACGTACGGGGCGATGCCCCTCAAATTTTTAGAACATAGTTATTTTGTGCTTTGAGAGGCGGTATCCCAAACAAAATAGTGTTATTCGCCAAAAATAAAAAATCCCCCCAAATCTTTGGCCTGGCTACGCTACTGACTCATTTAAAACTTTCTAAAATTGCCAGCACGAGACTATCACTAATACCGATCATCAAATTCCGACGCGATTCTCATTCCAAACTTGCTAAAGAAATCCCCAAACCCTCTGAAAATCTTCAAACAACGCCAACATCTCATTTTAACTGTAAAGAATTAAGGATCAAAAGGGTTTTATCACCATCACCAGCCCCACTGGCAACGGCCCTGCTTCCGCTACTAACCTAAGGAAAAACCTCGTGCTACAAGAAAAATTGAATACGGGTTTCTTGGAATGTGCGACCCGTTAAGATCATCGCACACGATTAGCACAGTCTCACTTTTCAGTAGTTGCCTACTGTTAAAATTGAACACAAATCGAAAATCGAAAAAATTGAAAACAAAGAAAAAAGTTTCAGAATAATACTAAAAATGTTTTACTTCAAGCCGGTTACGCGCCAAATTATGAGTTGCGCACATTGACCAACAAATAAAACCGCGCCTATTTTTCCATACAGGCTGGTAATACGAGTTGCACGTATGCATCAGTAAATTTAACAACAATCCAATGCTATAGAGCAGGGGTTCCCAACCTGGGGTACATGTACCCCTGGGGGTACATTTGCCCATCTAAAGGGGTACATTTAAGGGAAAAATATATTTATATTTATTTCCAAATATTCTAATATACAAAAATTCTATTAAAACTTCGGTGGATTTTAATATTTTACTCAGCTTTTTTTTCACAAGAAATGTTAGGGGTACATGCTCATCTGTCGAAATGCTGAAGGGGTACATAGTCAGAGGAAGGTTGGGAACCTCTGCTATAGAGACAAGAGGGCTTTTTATTCTCGAAAAAGTCCAGCACCTCTTACCTTCTCGCTGTTGACCTACTTGGAGAAAAACGAGGCAGAAGAGAACCACTTTCCATTCTCAGCCGCAAGCAAAAACTGTTGGTTTACTATCTGTGGAATTCTTTGATCTCGCCACCCGCTTTAGATATAATCTTTCAATGGCAATTTGTTTTAAGTGGCACACTTGTTGGAATTGTTACGCTACAGGAAAGATTACGTCATCTAGCCGGTCGAGAGATGGAGCTTCAGATGTGTAATTGCTGCGTCGCATTTCCGTTTCTCTCCCGGCTGCCTATCTTTTGTAGACGATGAAAACTGTTCACAAACAATTCTTTTTATCCTCACGAAACGCAACTACAAATGATGCGGCGCGACCGTCAATTTGTATTCTCCTCCTTTGTAGTGTGTCGCCCGTTTACATTGAGCTGGCAAGCACCGGGAAGCGAACGACGCCTTTTGACGGTCATGTGTGGAACACATGGCCGGTACTTGAGACATGCGGTAATTTCTGTTGTTGGCCAGACTGCACCAATGTCAATGGCAGACTAAACGTAAATCCGTCGTCCGGCACGGATTTTCTTTCATCGCGCACCGCACATCAGAAAGACAAAGAACGGTCATGGTTTTCGCACGGAACTGTTGGTTTATTTAGCAACAGAATACTCTGCTTGTTGCTGTTAACACTGGAGTGGCTTTTTCCTATGAATGACACTGATCGTCACCGACAGTTCCGTTTTCGGCCTGCTTGCATTTTAAGAACTTATACTGGTGGATGGCGAACAAAATATAAAAAATGCTGTGAAGTTTTCGAAGCGCTGCTCTTGCGTAACCTCCTCGTCTGGGTGGCGGCGCGAACTGGATCAAGAACAATCATTTCTTGTGATCGTGCAACAAGCGGACCGCCGGATGGTCAATTGTTTGTCATTTGTTCGGCTCGTCTGATTAAGTCTGAATGGCTGCAGATGACTTCCGTCCAAGAAGAACCGATGATGTAATCCGCTTCAGAAAAAAGTCAGCCACGTCACGACAACGAGTAGGCTGTTTATCAGTATTGTGCGAACACAGCAGGTTAAATCACTTCGAAATTTTAAGCTAACCTCTACTTATGGAAACCATTCAGACTTAATCAGACTGGGAAAATGTAGCGCTGTACACTTTGCATTCATTAAAAGTCCCGAACCGACTCCACTCAAAGTGTTTTGAGGTTAGTTTTATTGCTCTCTGGTTGTCCCATTTGTGCAACGGCCGACACAAGCGCCCATCTGGTTCCTGCAAGGACTGAATAAACTTATCTTTCATCGTATTTGATTTCATCACAGATTTCACACGTTGTTCTCTGCAGACAAGCTGTTGATGCTTGCCACGTCTCGATTCTGCGTTCAAGAAATGTTGTCGTTCTTTCATGTTCTAGCGTTGTTCGGAGGTGTGGAATTATCATGCACTCTGCGCCTCTACAGTTCAGAGTTTGTTCGATGCAGTTTTTGTTTAGTATTCACCTTAACTTCACTTGGCGCGTGATCAGCTTCATTTAAAAAGTATTTGCAGGGAGAGCTGTGTCTCAACTGGGCACCCACGGAATTTTGATGTGAATCCATTCACTCTTGAAAGGCGTTTGTCACTGTTGTAAATGTCCAACACTATTAGACTAAAAGCAAGAAAATTTGTTGCAAAGCTCTCAACTATTTTGAATGAAGCGGCAATAGCATCGCCGATGTATTAGCATGCACTTCAAATTTAAGAAATGATCATTCGAAGCCTGTTTGACCTCTCATTGTTTTGAATGGACGCATTCGCACAGAATGAAAAGTGCTTGCCGCGTCTTTCCACGACAAAATAATTCAAGGCGTTTCGCCAGCTGGCAGTACGCATTCCGCAACTGCAGATGCAACAACGTTTTGCTCTTATTCTCTGACTTTATTATTAGTCATCATCAACGGTTGCGGTTTAGTTTGAGGTTGCCATGTCTGGCGGACAAAACGATATCGGTCATCACCTTCCTGTGCAGACAGCTGAGTCTGCCGAAGATATCTCACTTAGTCGCTTTACCCTGCTTGCGATTGCCACTCTCGCTGCCATGCCTTCATTTGGTTTTGTTTGTTAACCAGTCATGGACCACCGGTGTTCCAAATACGGAATCGTTTACGGCAAACGGACTAATCACTATGAGTTGGACGAGCACCGTGGTGCTTGCTGGAGCGCTCTTTTCATGCGCAGTTCCAACAGAAATAGCAAGAGAACAAACCGGCTTTCTTTCAAGTGATCCTTCAATGCCTATCCGGCAGTTATTTTTACATCTGTTTTCGAACGTGCTGCGTCACAAGTGATCTCCCGCGCAATTAACCATTCCACGCCGTGATGACTTTTGATGACCCGGCAGCCAGCACGCGTAACGCCAATGCATTTTGCTACAGTTATTAAAGATTCGGTGTTGGCGATTACAGCAGTAAAACTGTGGCGGCAAATTTTGTGTGTTTTGCGATCAAGCGAAAAATGGGATGGTTCAGCGGGAAAGTAGAAAACCACTAGAATTTTTTGGAAACTGTTTCTGGGCTAAAAGACTTCAAAAAATGTTTAACAACAACGAAAGCATTGGTTTTGACGCGGGAAGTCCCGGTGTCGAACTTCTAAAAATTATCGGAATTAACTTACGTCTGTGATGTTTTACTGAGTGTTCAAAATGGGATCTACAAAGGATCTCGTTTAAAGTATAACGATATGTTAACATCACAACAGAGTATTTTCGTTGTGAATTATTTGTCAACAATTTTTAAACATGTTGAAACAATATTTGATAAACTCATATCTTGGACGCCTATTGTTTTAGCATGACGCAGAGTCATTATGAAAGAACATGGCAAGCCAGATTAGCCTCCGAGAAATAACAAAAACATCCGAATGTCAAGAAAATTTTTGAATGTTTAGGAGAATCATTAGCGGCTATTATGCCTTTTCGAAGTGCCTCGCAAGCCCACGATAAGTTGCTTGCCGCCCTAGCATCACATTCGTGATGAGGCACCATTTGGACTGTTTGACGTTTAGTGATCCCCGTAAGTGTTTGCTGCAGACAATATAAAAGCAATTAGAACAGTTTCATTCATGTATGTTATTTTATTTACCACTGACACCTGGATCATAGTTTTTAAACTGACGTAAAAACAGGAAAAACTTTTGTTTGCGATGTGTGCGGTGAAAACATCCGTCCCAGTGCACGACACTCGCCACAGCGACTTTCAAAAGGAAACTATTTACGCACAAACCGGATCACCGGCGAACCTTTCGCAGTTTATGTCAAAATTAAAAAAACAAATTTGATAAACAACGAATGGTAACAGAGGTTTTGCGAAGTTCACCACCCTCGTTTCGTCATCCCCGTGGCGGCATGCAACTGTTGCTGGGATATCTTTGATGTTTGAAAAATTTTCTTCGACGTACAAATTGACCAAGACAAGTGAAAAAAACGTGTTTACATTCGCAGTCGTTCTTTTTAGTTGGAATTTAAAAAAACTGCACTTGTTTCTGGTTAATCTTTACCTATGTTTCTACTAAACAAAGCGATTAGAATTGATCTTCTGTTCAAGATATAGAGCAATTAAAATCAATCTGTCGACACAAGACATGTTTTTTATTAATTCTTACACTCCACACGCTTTTTCCTTTATGTGACAGGAAGCATTTGAGGCATCAGGTTGCAGGCCCGTAGCCACGTTTTAAGGTTTGGGGGGGAAATACATTTGTAGGGGGCATGACTTTTAGTTTTATCGTATGTTTAAAGCAACATTTTATGTGTACAACAAAATGTGGGGGAGAATTGGGGGTAATGCCCCCCGTGGCTACGGGCCTGTCAGGTTGTTCGTACGCTGAAGCATGTTGCGATTAGCGCTTTTAAAATAATGGTACGTGGGGTTTGGTAAATCCTTTTGTCAAGAAAATATCCGGTTGGAGTCTCAAACATGAAACACTGTTTTGAAAAGCTTGTTCAGTTTGCCGTTGATAATTTTCTTGCGACTAAGAGCTTTTTGAAGGTATTTGATTTTGCGCAATTTAGGCTGCGCCAAAATTTGTACAGGTTATTTAACCTGTCAGAAACGGACTTCGCTTAACTCAACATTTATAAATTGCATTTAAATAAGGAAAAATCCATTTTAGGCTTCTGGTAAGAAAGCACTCGGTAAAGAAATTGCTCTGCAGAAAAGACAAAACTTTCCGGCGTAAAACGACTTTATACTTGAACAATGAGGCGGTGATATGAATTCTTGTAACGTAAAAGATCTTGGCAATCAAAGTGTTTGCAAACAACCAAGTTGGTTGATTGTTTTCAAGCTGTTTCAAATGTATAGGTAAGATTTGAAAGAAACGTTGCACGGAGTGTAAAGACTTGCCACAAATGGAGTATACAAGATTTTCTTCTTTTGTTTCGGATGGGCGGAGTGACAGTAGATTCAGTGGAAATTTGACTCGCTTCATGAACTATTGCACGTAGTCATCACAAAACGTAACGACTAGAGACCGCTTTTTGCTGACGAGCAATCTGCGAATAGCTCTATTTCGCCACACTGGTGGAAAATCCCTGTTTCGCTTGACAAATAATCATGTCGTAATTGGATTTCTGTTGTCAGTCGGGCATGCACTGCATACGCTATTGCAAGTCATCACTTCTCAAAACCCCAACTCAGGAAAAAATTTTCAAACCTTTTCGTTTCCTGAGAAAATAACTTGAATCACCGTTGTCAGTTTCCGACGAACAAGTTTTCTAGCTTCGGGGAATATTGCGTGTTTTGTCGTTTGTCCTACATTCGGAGACAGAATCGAGGCTATTTTTTCAGGATGTAGTTGAGCTCCTACATACCTCACAACATGAGGCGAGCGGGTTTTTAGCTGTAAAACGTGAACAAAGCAGAAAAATGCCCCTTGATGCTTTTGTGCAGATTGCAAGATCTTTTGGAATCAGTCGTTTCTGACCAAAATGTATGTTTTTAAAAATGTGTAAAATATTATTAACGTCTATAACAAAACATTTTTGAGATCGATCATACAACGCTAAAATTTATAAATGTCTGTAAAACATTGTTTGATAAACATTTGCGAACTGCAAACAGCATGCAAACACCAGGGGCTTATTGCAACGTGTTTTTTCTTCTCTTTCGTAACGTTCTTCCTTTTGTACAGTGGTCCACTGCGGAGCACATGCTTACAACGCCGCATACTTTTCAAAGTATTACAACAAGAGATACAAAGAGCTCAACGTTGCCAAGTACGCTGACCA
>JGI24021J15306_10002418_pt1 | contig 20114 bp, 15 predicted proteins | sample Ectturendosymbi1_FD_15306 | JGI IMG/M metagenome (IMG submission 15306)
TAACATCAACATTGGAGACGTGACAAAAAAAGAGGTGCAAACGTGACAAGCGCGTGCGCCACGCATAATTAGGAAACTCGGACAAGCAGAACAACATTCGTACTTAACATGATTGCAACAAGTTAGAAAAATTGGACACTCCTGTACTAAAAAATGATTGCAATAAGCTCAAGAAAAATTGCACACTCCTGTACTTAAAATGATTGTAAGCTTAAGAATATAACTCTTGTACCTAAATGATTGCAGTAAGCTCAAAATTGGACGCCCTTTTACTTAAATGATTGCAATTAGCTTAGAACGTTAACACTCCTGAACTCTTGTTTCTTACAGCAGGAACTTCTCTGAAAGGGCACTTTATCGAATAGGCCTTAAGTGGTAAGTTACATTGCGGCCATTACGGCTGGCGAAGGTTACAACATTTAAAACTAGCTACGTCACCACCATTTAACCGGTGTGCAATGAATAAAATAACTGCAAACTTCGGTCACGCAAACTTGCTCCAATCGTGACTAACACCTGACGAGGAGCCGTCAAGCTTGAGTGCGTGCTAAATGCATCAAAACAAAAGGGATGGTGATACCAGTCCACGTGCAGTTTTTTTGAGTGATGTGTTGCGTTCGAAGTCACCTGTTGGTGCTTGACGTCACGGAATCCTGGTCGAAGTCGTCGTTGCTCTGACTACTGGCCCGCGACCTTTTTGAAGCGGGACTGCTCGAACGGATAAAAGCGNATGGATCCAGATCCAGCAAATCTCGATGGATGTCGGCCAAAGGCGGGAGGTGGTCTTCCTTGTTCTGATCGTTAGCGACGGCCGGCGCGAAACGGACTGGTTCTTCCGCTATGACGATCAGTGTCGATTCTGGATCATCCGCTGGATGCTCGTTGCCGTCTCTGTCACTCTTAAAACCACTGTCACTGGATCCAGCTCTTTGTCTTTCCAAATCTGGCCACACGCTGCAAAAAAAAGAGTTCCAGAAAGGTCACGTAAAACCGTAACTGTGAACTGTGATCTGTGATCACTGCAAAAAGAGATTGCTGTGCACGAACGTTTCTGGTTGGATTGACTGCCATGTTTCTGCGCTTCTACGAAGGTTTCAAACCGCAGCTTTATATAAAGTTAAAAAACTTGCTTTAGTCACCAATGTTCGCTTACCAGGTACAAAATGCGTTTTATGCTGGAGTATTTTCAGTGGTCTACTGCGGACTGATCCTCCTCATGCAAGGGGTGAAAGGCGCGGTAGCCTCGAAATTGAACCGCAATTACCGAACAGTTAAAACCATATTTATTTGACAGTTCATGCCTCGATCCAGCGTGTAGTGACAGTGCATATCTTTGCTGCTGGTTGGGGTCTCATTTTTTCGCGATATCCTCACTTCCGCAATTTTATTGCATACAAAATATTTGCCGATTTAGGTGCGTTGCCGTTTGTCACTTTGGAAAATTTGGTTGCTGCATCAGAAAATACCTCATCTGTGCGACGACTATCAATGTAATTTTGACTTGTTTGTATTATTCTCAAAAAGCGGTGTCACGTTGCCCAGCTCGAAGGCGCGCTGGTTTTATGACCTTTCGGGCGATAGACACCCGACCACAACGGCTTTCACCATGTTTTGCGTTATCGTGTGCTTATTACGTATACCAGCGTGGCAAGTTTAACCTGCGGGCGATTTTTCAAAAATGTGAAAACTTGCGGCTCACTTCTAAATGTGGGAAATATATTCACAAGATTTAAATTAAAAAGGAAAGACAAACGGACACTATCTTTCCTATATCAAACCCAATATGTTACTTGTAGGAAGTCTTAAGACTATTGTCCAGTGTTTCGTCTGTCATTCGATTTGTTTTTAGATCTGACTTGCTTCACGGCTGAAAATATGCTTTGAAGGGCGAGTGCATTTTTTGTTCGAAATCTTTGTCTTACTGGCCTACTGTAACAGACACAACCAAACAATACTGAAAAAGCGCGCGGGCTCAAAAAAGTCTAGCCGCAGGCCACACGTGGATCTAGGGCCTGTAGTTGGACCACACTGAGGTGTACGACACAACAAACTGACTTGATATTTACCTCGGACCCTCTCTTCTGCTGCTTAACGCCCTTTCGATTTCCTTGCTGAGCGCCTCTGCTTCCACGTACCACCCTTTCGTTGCAGCTGCCTTGAATCTGTCCGTGGCCGCCGTTGACCAGGCGCGTATAAAGAGCCGTGCGGCGTGGGCCATGATTTCGCTCTTCGAACCCGGACCAGCGTTTTCATTCGGACGTTGTGGGGATCTTTCCCAAATGGATCGGCAGGAAGGCGGCAGCTGTGGTTGTGTTTCATTCTTATGCCTCTGAAAACAGCAGAAACTTTCACTTGCATTACAGATCGGCGCAAATCCAACCCTCTTACAATTCAGCCCCGCGTTACCTTCTCGTACGCCCTGTACACCGGTCCAAAGTTTGGAAGGTTGCGTCTGATCGCAGGCGCGATGGATGAATGTTCTTTGTCCAAAACAGTGATCCGGCTGTTTGAAGGAATTTCTCCCTACGTTTAAAAAGTACATCATAACACTTAATCCGGCTGTTAGAAAGTATTTCCCCCTGCGTTTAAAAAGCACATCATAACACTTGCGCTGTCCACTATTTAAGGCAAAGGTTGTTTAGGTCGTCGTGGGAGTTACATGTTATTCAATCGTCAGTATGCATCACCGCAGCCTGTCCGTCACATTCGCTGCTGCCACCTCGAATATTAACATGAATATCGAATGGCAACAGCATGTTGTCAAGGCATTTTTCGCATCTCACATCTGTTGAACACTTCACAATGTCATATTGGGCTCTCTTCACTTCGAGACCTAAGCCTGCTTCAGCTGCTGGGCATGAAATCATTCCAGAGTTAACTAATTGTTTCTAATTGTCTTTGCAGGACATGAGCGAGCAAGCACAACGCACGGTAGTACGCTTGCAGTACCAAAAATTAAGCAAATAGGTGTGTTTACGGAAAAAAACGTTACGTTTCCTGATCAGGCTGTCACCAAAATCAAAGCAGAAGGACATCTTACTCATCTAAGAGGTAGTTCTGTTGCAGTTGATACCAGATTCTTGTTCATCTTCATGTAACCAGTAATGTCTACGACGTGCCACCCACAGTGTTTATTTTCGTATACAATCCAGCTTCCCTAAGCAACTTCTACAACATGCGCCACACACCTCACCTTCACTGTCCTGCAAGAACGTATGCACGGCGGCGGAGTCAGGGGGCGTGGATGCTGTAATTCCACCTTCTTGCCATCTATGATTGTCTCAAAAGTAGGTGGAACTGGACAGAAACGGCCATAACCAGCGTCGGTTTGGTTGTCCATGAAGACGGGCGGGCTTGATCTGCTGCACTGCTTTCTCGGCGTGTAAGCTTCGTGGAAGGATCCCTCAAATTCACAGGTGGCCATGTGCTTTGCACGAAGAACTTTGGGCCTGTCAGGTGTTTCTATAAGTAGAAAAGCGGCTGAAAACCAAATAGCACCAGTCGCAATCATCCAGCGGTAATAAATGCGTTTCCTAGCGTGTGAAGGTATACGCGGGAACAAGCGAGCTTCAAGGATTTTGACGAAGAAAGCTTAGTCCCCAAAAGCGTCTGGCAAAGGTTGACTTGAAGGGATTTCTTAGAGTTGAGCACAACACTAACATAGCGCTGGCGCTAACGTTTACGTTTGTTGTGCAGCGCGTTCATTAAAAAGGCTATTGCAAGCATTAATATTGGAGCGTATCGCCAGGGCCTCATGTTAAATATGAATTTAACACCGTCATTCATCATAGCTCGCTGTAAAGCCATGAAGTGAACCTGCTAGGACTTCACACGTTTTGTGAACTGAAATTCGCTGAAAAAAATATGTATGAGGAAACTAGGTGGTGCGGAAGGTATTGCAAAGAGGGCTGGACACGTACTTTGCCCTTCAACGCCCAGCTTACAAAATAATTTTAAGCGTCGTGCAACGTTCTGTGTGGACGCGATGTATTGCATTCACGCAATTCGCTAGTTCGAGAATAATTGACGCTTTGTGCGTGTCAAGCATGAAAAGTGAAACTAAATGCGTATCAGAAAACGGTAAAACAGCCTTGGAATATGTACCAAGCAAGCAAGTGAAATGCAGTTTATTATGCTGGAACAAAATGCTTTTACAACAGACAGCCATATTGGTCAGACATTGTAATCGTCACCCACCCCATGTCGTCTCCGTTGATTGAAGTACAGTAGCAGTTACAATTTTGAAATTGTTAAAATGGCTTAAATTTAAACCAAACGTTTAAGCGGACCTTATAAACGTTGCGTGACATGTGGCAGAGACAATGCGGTGTCTTTACAGCCTTTCACGTTGGTAGGCTTTCCGCATCGCCGGGGCTTCCATTAGCAAACGAAGTTGTCATGCAGTGGAATGCTTAGTGACTAGATCCATCGAGTTTTTCAGAATTGTGTAACTTGACAATTACATTTATATCGAGAATATAACAGCAGAAGCAAAGGTTGTTTTCATTCACCTCACACAGAATAATGCAACTGAACTCACCAGAACATGAAAAGAGGCTTACTTGTCGTCAGGTTACCAACAAGATTCTCTCGACGGAAAATCGGGCACTTAAAAAAAACTGCACGTGCTGTTTTCAAACTTAAAAAAAAACCTTGAACTAAGACAAACAAAGCCTTGAAGTGCTCAGTGCAAAAACTTTAGTGGTTTATGCCAGACTCTGTAACATGACTGCTCAGCCACCTTTGAGGAATGCGCCTTGATGAGTCCTCTACGTTCACAACGTCGGAGGCGCGCTTCGCCTACGGCTGAAACGCGAAATCCGGATAGGAAAGCCCATAGATGGATAACTTGCAGCAAAGTGAAGCCAAAGGTCAATCACTACTTCACACACAATGTGGAACTAGTTACCAAAACTGCCTAAACACTAGAGCTTTTAGTCGACCAGCAGCACGTGTTGATCGTAATGCAACCTAACGGCAAAACATCGAAGACTATCGCATCATCAGTATTATTTTAGACGTGTTGTTGTCATAATAAATAAGGTGCATTCATTTTGTTGGAGCAGTTAGCTGCCCAGATTGGATCAGTGCGAATTTGACGTTGATGTTTATGTTACTGTTGTTATAATTTAAGTCTTCTCTGCATCGTTTTTGACGCAAAACTACCGTCTTCATATTTAGTACAAAATGTGCGCCGTGCGAGTCCAAGAAAAGGCTTTAAACAAACGTGAGTTAACCACAAGCCAGTTTCTTTTTATAATTTAACGTCGCACGGTAAAAAGTTTGCTCTAACTTGTCAAAAAGCTTGCTGACAAATGAAACGTAGGAGTTTCATTTCCTTTCGGGTTATGACAGGATCTATTGCAACATATGTTTTTCTCAAGGCAGTCCAAACTGCAATTCGTAATGTATATACCTAGTTTGCTTCATTTTCTTTTTTCAACCTTTGCGGTCTTTGTCGTTTTGAGCGCTTACTGCTGCCCAATCCTACTTCCAGCCGTTCTAATCACTTACTGCCCATGGAAAGTTTTGGAGAAGCAGCACGAGGAATTCATGCGCTGTACGAGAAGCAGCGTTTGTTGTTTCGCTTTGCCGGCGACCCGGTTCTAAACGTCAGATACCTGACTTTTAATGTAAATGTTTTTATCATTGCGCTTCCTCGCAACTTTAGATTTTCCCGAAACAGTGAGCAAAAGCTGTGTCTGTTTCACGTTAGGTTCAAGTGCGAGGTCTACGTCGAAACCAGGAGTCCCTGTTGTGAGCGGTGGTTCTTGCAACAACACAGTCGTCAACGTCTCCTATACGATGACTTGGATAGGAGCGAACATAACACGTGTGGACGCTGTTATCACTGTTGCAGACGTTCCACTAACCGACAGTGTGACAATTGGAACAGGTAAAACTCAGCAGAATGACGTTTATTTAACTCTTATTTGGGCAGTAATAGCAAAGGCAAGTATTCACTGTGTTACACCAAGGGTCCCTGCTCTGCTACCTCAGCAATCAGCATCCTAGTGATTGGATCAGACGTTTCGGAAGGTTTTTAATATTTTTGTAAGTAGGAGGGGGTTCTTTCCAAAAGCTTAAGGTTACAAATAAAGTTAACACCGCTGGTCCTTGTTGAAATTGCTCGCAGAAAGCATGCAAAAAAGGCTTGATATTTAACAGCACTTCCAATGCTGCAAATAACAATGGTCTGAAGTTTTACAAAAAAAACGATTATGTGTAAATATCAGCATGGGAACGAAAATATTAAGCCACAAGCAAACGTGAACGAAAATGTTGTGAAAGACGACTTTGTTTACTACAAACGTTCGTCCATCGATTGAAGAGGTCATAAAACTGCAGCATCTTAAAAACTAAAGAAATGAATCATTCAAAAATAGTTGTTGACGTTTGAAAGTTGTCCCTGAAAGCTCTCCGTGGTCATTGCAGTTCTAGAGACCGAACTGTCTTAGCTGGTAAATACGTACACAGTGTGCTGCTACGAGATTTCTTCAATTTGTTTGAGCGTCTTGTTGGGGGCTGGTAAATTCAACCAAGTTCCTGTACCCATATGCAACAATTAGCAACCTTTTCATCGTTTTTTTGCATTTGCTGCAGGAACGTTCCCAAACAACGTTTTGTCGCAGTCGTTCTCTGTCATATGGACTTATTCCGGGTCCGCTGCTAACTCCACCCAGCGGTCCGGAAATCCTGGTTACGAGATCGGCTTCCCGGTAATCAGTGGCACGCAATCCGGCGGACCTGTGAATACATCTCTCGCCAATCAGCTGCGTGTGTGGAAACCAGGTACGCATGTGTAGCGAATGTGTTACCAGTGACTAATATCGTCTGCTTTTCTTTCGGTTAGCGCAGTCAAAAACGGATTTGTAAAAGTGCTGCTGTTGATAACCGGTTGACGCACTCGCAGACACTCCTTGTACCCTCAGTAAAGCTCATTTTTCTTGTTTGCAACAACGACAGTCAGACTGTAAATGACCACGGCTGGAGGCGAGTCGACAACTGAAACGTTGTTTATAACGTAAGAATCTAAAAGTCAATTTTAACTGTACACGCAAAACAGCATCTGCTGTGGTTGCTTAGATTTTGGCTTTTGTTTGCCAAGGCTGATTCTCTAGACTAGTGGTTTTCAACTTGGGGTTCCATTTTTTGAGGGGTCGCGAATAGTGCAATGCTGTATATTTGCTTTAAATCGAGTTGTAGATGGGGGTCGTTGAGTCATAATAGGTTGCTATAACGGGTCGCGGTACAAAAAAGTTTGAAAACCCCTGCTCTAGACGTTGACCCACTGAGTCATCCAATTTCACGATGCACATCAAGTTCAACGTTAAATGCTGTTGCTGCGCTTTTCTAACGTGTCATTTACGCACAAGCCTGCGCCATAAACACTGTGGATTGCCATTGTAAATCATCAAACGTCCTGAAGATTTTCCCTTTACGTCTGAAAGAAAAGGTAGTGATGAAAATACTGAGAACTGTGCTGTTGTTTTGCTTCCATCGCTTTGAAAGACTGTCTATGCATATTGTCTTTCAATCTAACGCGCAGGCAAATCGTTACCTTCATATGTTTGCCTCGACTTCTGCTTTTCCATGGCGCAATTCCATGTATAGCTTGTTGCAGCTATTAAGTTGATACAAGCAACCTAAGGGGCTGAATTTATTGTGGTGCCAAGCTGCCATAGGCTTACTTATGGTATAGTGATTATCCTATAAGCGAGTTTTGTTCTTCATTCTTTTCTAACATCAACAAGCTCTTCTAGTTTCCATAAAGTGCAAATATTCCCGACAGCCTATGCTCGTATGTTGCCAGCGTCTAAGTAGCGTATATTGAAAACAATCGTACAATACTTACTTTCGTGAAAATAGCTTTGAACGCCATGTTTTAATGCCCTTTCCTATCCATGCTTCTCCCTATCCTCATCCTCACCACTGAAGGCTGCAGTTTCTACACACGTTCGTGTCCATAATGTGTACCATTATCACCTACCATGTTTAAATGCGGACGTCTCGTACCCTACTGCGAACATGGCCGCCAATCATGAAGCTGAAAGGTAGTGCATGAGCTGACCTAATTTCACCCTGTCGATCGGATTCAAGCAAAGCCGAAACTCACAGCATGCTCCTATTCAGTGCATGAAGTTATCCGGCCACGGATCTGAAGAACAATGGTCAATTAGGTCAATCTCCAGAATCTACTGTCTCGCGTCGGTGAACCAGACTGTGCAAGCATTAGCATACACGCCTGCTGAGATCAGTTTTGTGCTGGGGAAGTTGAAATGTCTTCGAGATTAAGTGTTACCATTAGTTTATTTCCAATTAATTCACGAAACGTGTTCTTTGAAAGGGAAAACTTCGAAGCGCTTTATTTATCGACCTTTCGAAAAAAGTTGTCAATATTCGAGTGACAAGTTTTTATAATACCCTCCCATTTTCATGTCTATCAATTCGAAAACAGCCTAGAAGTGCATTTGCACCACATCCGTACAGAGGGTTGCTCAACCTGTGGGCAACGGAAGAATTTTTAAATTTTGAGGTCACGGCCTACTATTATTTAGATTGAGCACGTTTTGCAAGATTGAACTTTTAATCGAAAACGTAGGTTGCTTTTGAGCTACAATCGTCATAAAACGCTCTCTTTCGTCATTGTGTTAGAAATTATTGCGACGTTGAAATTTCCACGTAGCATACCACTTCGTGCACAATATGCAGTTACTGAAGGCATTTTCAGGCGTTTTTTGTTGCCATGAAAACAAAATCCAGAAGCAGGTTTAATGTGGAAGATGACCAAATTGTTTTTTTATATCTGCTCTGTGAATGTGCAACAGTTGCTGCATTGGAGAAATTGTACATTCGGTGGGCCACGGACCTTCTGTTTGGTTCTTAATTGGGCCACATGCTTGGAAAGGTTGAGAACCCCTGCCCTGGATCGTTGAGCAAACAAAATACTGTATATCAAATTTTTTTTGAATTTTTTATTGCCTGAGTTTATTACAGGTAGCACGACCAGAATTATGAGCACAATGCCTCTTGACGTTGACGCGAAACTTTCAAACGGCAGCATACACCTGCAGTTTCATCGAGCGAGCGTATATAAGATGTTCTTGTCGCGTAAAAGCATGTTGTGAATTCAAGCAAACACTCGGCAGTGCTCGTTGTTCGCATCATCAATATCAACTTTATTTGATTTCGCCACTTTTTTAATCACCTACCGGGCAATCTTCCTGCTTGTTGATATCACAGGAATGCTGCGTTTCACGTGCCATAGGAAAATCTTAAGTCCTCATGGGAAGGACCTTCAAGTTTATCACCTGAGCTCGATCGTTTTTTGTTTTTTTCATGAACACAAGTACATAGTGGTCGAATCTGGTTTTGACGCTGATCATCATTGTCACGTGTTCGAGTAGGATTTTGGAGAAGCAGCAGCTATTCAAAACCTGAGTACCTCTAAGAGTTGCGCCAATTCAGTGTGACATCTAAATGTTCTTTGACATCTGGTTTGTATTTGTTTTGTCTGACCTCGCAAAGCGTTGACTTGATTCACCTAATTATGATGAAGAAACAGATTGCGATGCAACCTGGCAAAGTCTTTTTTTTATTTTTGTGTATGTGATGATGCGATTGAACTTAGAATATGAGGCGGTTGTAAACGTTAAAATCTGTACAACCTTAAATTCTAACTAGGCTTTATGAAGCATTTTGATGAATTTAATTCAGACACAATTCCGAAAGTTTAGAATTTTGAAAACTTTGGAACCAGCGTGTGCAAAGGTAGTTACCGGCAAGTATTTTTGAAATAGCAAAGCTATTTTGAGGGTTGCTTCCAAATTTTTGAAAAGATTTGTTGGAAAACTTTTTTTAAATACTCAAGCCATCCTATTTTTGGAGAACCGCAACAGGCGGATCAACACAAGCTTCTCTTCGCGGATTCATTGAGAAGATAATAAATGTTTCTTTTCCTTGTAGCTGATATTTACGTGCAGCAAACTGCACGAATTTACCGTCCTGAATGGCCTTAGTTTTTTCCTTCAATGTGTTGGTACCTCACATGCTGGCTTACACAAATCCTCAACCTAAAGACGCTTAGTGTCATAAAACGGTACTTTCCTAATGCACATAGGATGGCCTGTTCCAGGAAATGTCTCCGTCGCCCACAGGTTGGGCTCACGTCTTCACGTAATCGCAGCTGTTACTGTGTAAACTCTAAGCGTAAGGGTGGTATGTGCTTGTAATGCGTTGTAACAAAAACTCTGCCGACTTGCTTGTTCATTTTTTTGACCTGGGCGTTTATATCTGCAACTCGAAGACACGGAGTCGTTTCTTTTCGTTTTCTGTTCGAAAAAGAAAGAATAGCATTTGAAGCAGGGAACACTTGTCATGCCAGTCTGTTGAAACTGTAGTGACAACTGTTGGCGCATGGGGACTACCTAGTCCAGACACAAAAAGCACTGCTCGCAACGGCGTCAAGATAACGTCCCAAACGCAGTCTAGGGTCAGCAGTGCAGTCGGTTTCTTGCGAAGCTCAGCCGCTCAGACCAACTTCACGAATTGCAGCATCTTCAAAATTCGCTGCCGGCCGTTCTTCCGATCGTGGCCACAAATGCTCTCTTACAAACAATTCGAGGTTGCTTTCGTCGCCTGGCGAGCAGGTTTCTGTGTGATGGAGGTTTTCGGCATGCTGCTGGAAAGCTTGCTGCCAGGTGTCGAGACAAATTCTTCGCAGTCTTACATAGTGCGTCCGTCGTGGGTGATGACGTCGTGTACTTCACAGCACGTCAGCAGTCAGGACGCAGCGTGACTCCAACTTGAAAGGCTTGAATTTTATGGAAAATCGTTGGCCATCTTTGAAGGCGAAATCTCCCTGCCAATACGAAAAAAACTTTATTTCTTCTGTAAAACCTTGACCGCGTTGGACGCAGCGATTTGCTCGCAGACGGGAAGCAAACGTTAAATCCTACTTTTTTGGAGCGAAAAAGGGGTTCCCAGTAGAGATGTCACGGGCTCGCATTTTTATGACCCGAACCGACCCATACCCATCACAACTAGCCCGTAACCCATCGCGTACCTGCAACCACTACCTAAATTCTAGCCCGTACCCGGGCCGGCCCATAAAATGGCAATGTTTATTTTGCCTCATGAACTGCAAAATAGACACTGCTGGTGCTTTTTTGCCTCCTATGTGCACAAAAACTTGCAAAGTCTGGATGAGGAGATATAGCACGACAAATATCTTTTCCATCAACTCGTGCTACTAATTTTTGCTACAGTACGGAGTCTAAGCATTTACATATTTTTGTGCTGTAACCAAACAAATTACTATAGCATGTAAAAACAAGTAAAGACATACTTGGGAACAAAACACATTCTTTAAAAATCGGTGTGTCGTCGGTTTTGCAGCACTTGTACTGGTTGGACAGCAGTTTTATAGGCTCTTCCTCAACCCAATGATGAATTATACAGTGCTATGAATGCGGACTATTCTATAATGCACTCTCAGTGATTCAGTTTCAGAAACCTATCTTCCTAAAAATTTATAACCTGTCCTTCGCACACTACCACATTGCACCACCACCGATCGTTCAGTCCATAGCACAACCAGCACACAACACACAAACAGCATACATTATGCGTTGCTCGCTCACAGAGCTCTGAAAAGCTTCTTAGGTCCGACATAGATCCCACCAGAGGACGATGCAAATGACAACTGACGTAAAAGTAAAGAAATTTATTCAACGTCCACCTAAGTGCTTCAAAGAAGTTAGCGGACTGTAGCGGTACCCACGAAAAAATAAACGTGTTTGGGCGGTTAACTGGCCCATGAAAACCTGCCAATAATCGCCATTTTAGCGCCCCATGCCATCTCTATTTCTCATACAATTTTGTCATGGCACCGAGAATGTAAAGCTTCTTGTCACTGATTCGAGACACCCGGTATAAAAATCAGCAAAGAATGATCGTTTTGGCGATTTCCAACTCGCCTATATTTATTACCACCTCATCGCCCTGATGAAAGTAGGTAGCTGCGTGCAACCGAAACGTTGGTTGATAATAAAAACATTTTAGTTCACCAGAACAGCTTTTCTTTGCTGATTTATCAAACTTCTGTGGTAGTTTTCTGCGAAAAAATTTAATTGAAAGTTTCATTCAATTTTCCTGACCAATGTGGCGTGTCTTTTTCAAATAAAGCATTTCCTTACTTCTGTTATTGGTCCTACACCACTGATTGAGTCTAAACATTTTTCTTGGATTTATTATCATAATAAACCCACTACCCCCAACAGTTTAAACTTTCTCTTCAGCTGATAACGTGTAAAGAACAATTTGTATTCCTAACTTTCTAGTGCAGCAAAAAAAGAATGTGTTTAATATTATATTACCTTTGAAAAACAGAAACACTTACAAACCTTTTGATCACTGTAGATCATTAAACCGTATCGTTCATCGTAGACTTGTGCGCACATCTCCTGACTCTTCTTTCGGCCACGCGACGCACTTACTACAGGAATGTACGGTGGCCTCGGTCCCGGTTTGTAACCACCGCACCGACGTCTAGTATATTGCTGCGAAAACAAAAAGAGATTTTGTACCGCGAGTTTGCGTTTTCAGCTAAGTTACTGACAGCTGCCTTCCATGATGTTGTTAGACTTGTTATCAACTACTGCTTTGCTGTACCTTGGGTTCAGTGCAACTTACATAAGCTTTATCGTAAAAAATTATTTTGTCCTTGTGCATTTCTTCTACTGCCGCAAAAGTGATCCTCGTTTCTCAGTAATTACCTGTTTCTTTCCTTCGAAAAAGAACAGTTCCTCTTTGCTGTCAGCGATTGGTACATGAGGGTCGCTCAACCATTCCTCGAGCACCAAGCACGGTGGGCGGTACCGGTAAGGTTGCCACGCCCATTCTCCTGATCGCCGCTTCGCGCGCGACAGGACCGCTGTTAGGTTTGCTGCTGCTTTTGATGTTGCGTTTTCGAACTTTGNGAAGCGAGACTGCTTGATTTTCTTCCTGATAAACCTGTGCGGGAGGGTGGCGCTATTGTTGCTCACACTTTCGTCAATTGCGACGTAAACTACTGGCTCCTTAGAAGTCGAAGCACGCGCTGTACTGATTTGTTTGCTTGCTGGCATTTTGCGCTGGGCGTTTGCAGGCTTGCTCGCGTGCAGTACGTTCTGCATGAGCACCGTCCGCCAGCGGGCGCTAGGGATCAACACCCTTCGCACGATCTCCGGTCCGCTGAACGCGCGCTTTTTGCGAATGAGTTGCCCTGGCAATGCGGCGTCTTCAATGGCGTTGTTGTGTTGCAACACTGGGTCGGATAGCGCCGTGGATCGGCGTTGTAGCAGCTTTTTGAACCTGGCTGCATCGTGCGTCGGGCCGAACAACCTAAAGGAAATTATCGAATAGTTAAACTTTTCCACAAAACTCAGGTTTCGCGGATGAACCGGAAGCCTGAGACCATCGACAGCGGATTGGATTCTCGCGCACTTTTAGCTATGTTTTGTACTCGCTACATAAGGACGTCAAGCAAACTGAGCCGAGTACAGCGATTAGCGATTCAGACTGCGTAAACTAAAGATGCGCCACTCAACTCACAAGCATTGTACGATGCAAAATGAGTATTCTTTCGAAAGAGCCCTGGAAACGACTTGAAAGAGAGGATTGTCGGCTAAAGTTTGAAGAATTCCGTCGAACGTACTTGGCAACTTCATTCCACGAGAAAATATGCCGGTCTCTTTGGTCATCATGTTCTGACAAGTATCTGCAAAGGGCAGTCGGGAGTCAGGACCTTATGAGTGGCGGGATACGTTAAAGGAGACTTCAGGTTTGGTGGTTGTGGACGCATGCAAACATTACCATGCATTACGTCTTACGAAACGTCTAGAGGCTTTTGAGATAAATTCTGCGGTGCCTTCGATTTCCTAATGGCACGTATGGTGTTTGTTAGTAAGTCGACTTTTGCCTTAGATTATATATCAACGAAAAATTAAATGTAATTAAAAGTATTTATATATGAAGTGAGAACAAAACATGGTTTAAACTGCGTTACAAAAGCGGTCATATGCGCAATAGTGTTCTGACAAGCGGATGTGTTGATTCAATCTTTGACTTTTAGAGTCGGCGTAGTTTTTTTCCTTTCAGAGCTTGAGCAGGTGCAGCAAGAAAGGCGTCTGTTTAACAAAAAGTAAATAGTTGTACACTGTTTTATGATTTTTTCTTTGGAAAATGCGAGGAGCTGTAGTAAAAGATGTTTGGCAGACATCGAGATTTCTTAAACTGAATGGAAGAACTGCGTAGATGTTTGAAGCTGCCAACCGTGTTTGACGTACAATCCACTTACATTCTTTGATAATACTTTCCCCGCGTTTTTGGAAGTAGATATTAAAACAGTTCGACAATAATATCGATTTTGTAATGCATGGATATTGGATAATTATTGCGATGAAGAAAAACCACTTGCTCTTTACCGTTTTGCCATAAGATACACACAACAAGTTAAAGAGAGAGCGGAAGACATACCGATGCAGCGCTGGTTACTCTTCAAGCTTGACTTGTAGTTCCTCAAGTGGTAGCCTCCAGTTGTCGCCGTTTCGTGCTGTCCACGGCGCCGTTTTGAACTGCCACCGAAACGAACTCTTCCGGATGCTGTGGCATGAATGGGCGTGATTTCGGGCAGGCTGTCGCTGCTTCCATCAGTCAGTGTGCTCGGCCGTTGGTTGAAATTAAACTTTATGTCATCTATGAAATGTTTGCTGTCGTCCGGACGGCCGAACAAAAACCTGCGCGCGAAAACAAGATTCATGTGGCGCGAGTTTCTGGGCACATTTTAGGTACATTTACGATACGCTTGCGCTAAGCCTTGTCAAACTGAGACTTTTTTGAATTTTCGCGTGAGTGGCGTTCGTAACTGCACAGGAGGCTTGCTGCAACAGTTTTTGCTGGTGGAAAATTTTTTCATTAAATCAGTTTCTGTTTCAATAAAAGATATAAAAGATCATCGCTTGTGGCAAATGTAGAAAGCGTGGAGGTCAGATATCGCATTTCGCAAGCTTTGTTGTTCGAAAAACTACGACCCACTTAAAGATGCTGATAACCCAGCAATTAATTTCGTGTAATTTTAGAACCTCTTTAGTACGTGGCAAGTCAGATTAATGTAGAGTTTTGTTCCTTGCCATTAAAAATCAAACTTCAGTTTTGTTTATATTGTTTTGGAATGCCTTTTTCTCTCATATGGCTCTACTTCAGTTACCGTGATTTTTTCACTGTTTTCTTAAACGCTACATTTCGATGAAGAAACGTGGACCGCTTAATTTCATGCAGTATATATGTAGCGCAGACAATCATTCGTTTTTCCTAAACATCTGCACAAAAATATGTTAAAATTCATATTTAAATTATCTATAGAAGATAAGCACCAATCGTCAACAATTGGCAGAGCTAAGATTGCTTCAATTGTGTGTCAACCGTGAAGACCATCTGTTGCGTATAGTTGATTTTCCATCTTTTAAGTGTTCGCGAGCTTAAGCTGCGGAGTATCGTTTTTTTAAAACAAAATACTTGCTTTCATAAAACCATTCAAAAGCTCCTATTCTTTTGCCTCGTCCTTGTCTGTTGCAGACAAAATGCTATCCAGATACGTTTGTTGGGCGTAGTGGTGCTTGTCCGTTTGGGCTTGCCCTACTTACCATGCTGATCTGTAGATTTCGTATGCCTTTGTTGGATTTTCAAGGTATAGTTTGCAAGACATCGTCCCTCGAAGTTTCGCGTCGGTGTCGCACGCTTTGGCGTAATCCGCTTTCTCTGATTTTGTGTCTTGACCTGTTTGGGATCAAACGATAGATCAAGTCCGATTTTACGTAACGAAGTGTTGCATATTAATCTAAAATTCTACATTTTGTTTTCACTGCCAGGTTGATGTTTCGTGCAAAACATTTCTCTTTACTTGTTGCTCACTAAAAAACGGCAAGTTTTTCACGGAGAGATCTCTCGAACGCTGCTGCTGAGTGGCAAAAACTCTTTGAACAAATGCCCTGTAACAGGTAATTTAAAAGAAGGAAATAAGCAAACAACACGTCAGTCATACGTACTATAGTGGCCGCACGACTCCATTTGAAAATTGCTCCCCGCCAGTACGTCACATGACATCGTACCATTGCAAGATCGACTTCGTATGCGAGTTCCGTACGTGATGCTGCTTGTGCACTGGGTCCATAAACCCCACGCGCCCCAAGCGCTGTTGCTTTGCTGCCGGAATGCACGTGTGTACTGGTTGGCGAGTGGTTGTTGGGGCAGTAGCAGGGCTGTGACATGCACGAAATGCCATTTTGTAGTGACGTACGATGAGCAAGTGATGAAGACAGTTTTTCAACGCGGTCGACCTATCACTTTCCAGAACAACGCGATTGAATGCCGCTCACCGAGAGACGACTAAGTTGAGCACGAAAACGCAAGAAGTTTCGTATTGTGCGCTAGAGTACTTGAATAAGCGTACTGCAAGTTTTGGAATGAAATTTTGTTCGAAACTCATCTGCTAAAAAACTGTTTTCCCTTATGCAAACCTATTTAAACTATGCTACATGCGTGTACCTACTTACCTTGCAAGATTTTTAAGTTTGTGCTGACAGTAATGGCCATGTGTGCCTTATTGTTTTCTTAGCAGTATCACAACAAACTACCTGACACTGGGTAGATAACGCTTTAATCAGTTAACAACCATATTTAGAATAAAAAAAGAAAATGCGACCGAACGCCCAACTGCACAGTACAGCGTTTTTTGTTGGTTTCAGTTTGGTGGGAACCAGCGCAAATGGAGTCTGCGAGGAAACACCCGGACAGGCATACTGCTGCAGTGAAAAGTTTTTTNGTGCCTGAACAAAAAACATTCGCCACTCAATAAGCATGGGTCAATGTTCGGTTCATTGTCTTGTCATTATAGGACAATGCTAAAGACTTGTTTTCTCCAGTTGTGTTGACTGCTACAAAATTTTGTCGAAGCGTTAATTTTGCGCCTAATCTGGTGCTCATCGTCAGTTTCATTCTGTCTCTCCGCGGTACTCTTCGTAAGTACAGCTTCGATTGACAAACGATCGTAATTATCCCATGAGCGGTCGGCAGGTGTGATAAGCGGACGGCTGCGATTATCGGCCTTGTTTGGCTGTTGCACAAAATGTAGTAAAACTTACCAAGCAGCAGTACTTTTTGTGTGACGCCCATTTTCGTAGAAATTGCGTTTCTGCAATTGAGATGCTGCAAAGCTGAGTTTCGTTCGGAAAATGCGCAGAGTTGTTCACTGTGTTTCCTCTTCACAGTTACAATATAGTCATCTTAGCTACTTTTCGTTTCTCTTATCGTGTTTAGCAGCCTGAAAATATAAATCAGTCTTCAATGTGTAAAGCACGTAGAATTAAGTTGTTTTTCATTTAAAAGTGTTTCGTAGACGGGTTCCCCACCAAGACTGATGGGATATCACTGCCGGGCTGCACGCCGTCATCTGATCTATTTATGCGGCTACACCAGGCGTGCCATGTTGTTGTAGCTGCATTGTTTGCCTCTCAACCACACCTGTTTTGTGCAGTTTGTGTTATCAAGTTGCTTGTGCAGGCGGCTGTAACTGCTGCTAGGTGACTTTCCGTTTGAAATATCTTTATGAATTCACGCGGTGAAATCAGTTTAGTGCTATAACTGAAGTGACCAGCAGTCCGCATGAATTTTTCTCAGACTTGACGGTATCATTTGCGTCTCTGTCTTCACCTCTCAATCTGTCCCGATTCGTTGTCACAAAAAGGGGCAAGTATGCTCAAAAAACACCTTACGCTCTTGGCTAACTGTGCAGGGTTGATGCGCGAACGGCGGTTTATTGCCTGGTTTGTCTCGGCGTGATGTTTACATATTCTTCACATGAAGTGAAATCCTGGCGTTGGCTATTCCCACATATCATACATTTCGTACGTTTTTTAAGGCAAAAATGTCATGCTAATATGCTCACACATCGCTCCTCCAACTGCGCGATGCTTCGGTGTTACGCCTTTGTTGCTATGCCTCACAAGCTGTAGAAACGGCCGTATTTTTTAGCGATCTAACGCCTTCTTGGCCGGTTACAGGGTACTGAGCTATTCTCAATCTATTCTTCTTCATCCAAAACCCAAATTCAGCTTCTGGCTCGCAACTGCATGCTAGCTACGGTAAAGCGTGGCAAAAGCTGAAACCCACGAAGTTGGCTGGCCAACAACGGATGAGATATTGCAAGCTGTGGACCTTGTATTGCCCAAGCTTTTCGTAAATATCTCTGGCTGTGAGGATGCTACTCTAAGGCAGGGGTGCACAAACTGCGGCCACACGGCCGCATGCGGCCTTCGATAAAAATATATGTGGCGGTGCCCACGTAACTTACAATATATGTTATGGCGGATGTAAAAAAACTCTTTGTCTGCTGTATGCAGATACGTGATAGAAAGACGGCTAAACACACTTGTAGAAGCAGGCAAGGCTCAGTGTGTGCAAGCAGAACAGAAGCAATTAAAAAATATAAAATTATCTGGAACTCACTGGCGGTCGTACTTCATAAAAATAAACGGAATGCGGCCGGCAATAGCAAAAAAGTAGTACAACCGTTAGGGTGCATCAGGAACCCTCGACTTTTTTCAAACAACTTCTACCTGGTGCTAAAGTGTTGCATTTTGGTAAAAATGAGACCTCTAAAATTTTTTCGCTATTGGTTGATGTTTAGGGGTGCATCGGGGCTCCCAAAGTTTGACTCGGGGGGCGAAACTTGCAAATAATGAAATTTGGCCATAACTTAGTAACTACTTGCAGTAGGAACATGAGTTTGGTGTCTAACCCTACTAAAATACATACCAGCTATCCATAAAAGCTATCAGAAAGACCTAAAAGGTTAAGCAATTTCCATTTGCACAGATTTTTGCTAAAATAAATCAAAATTTTGTGTTTTTTACAAAAATGTTTAAACTTGTATTCTGTACTCTTCTTGGTCAAGTTTCAAGCCCTGGTGGTATTGCTAATACCGTTTTTGGGGAAATAAGCATGTATTCGTGAAATTACGTGAAAAATAGCTGAGTGTGCAAAATTCTCATAAAAAACAAGCAGTGCAGGACCCATAGGCGTAGCCAGGGTGAACCCCAGGGGGACATGCGCCTCAAATTTCAGCATATCTAATCATTTTGTGCTTTGAGAAGTGGCGTCCTAAACAAAAGTGCTGTTGTTTGCCTAAAGTTAAACATTTGCCCCCTCAAAGTTTTGGGTTGGCTACACCACTGGCAGGACCTCCAATGACCATGCTGACAATAAAAAAATTGATAATCATCAGCACGATACAATTTCACTATTGTANTTCTTCTGCGCCACAAGAATTGGAACAGCAAAAAGATGTTAATTTTCTGTCATTTCTTATTTCTTGGTTGACGCAAGCTTGGATGTTTTTTCTGTCTTGTTCCACCACTTGTACAAAATTTTGAAACGTCGCTAAGACCTCGCTGCAGCAAACACATCTGATTTAAGTTTTAACACCACGTTCAGTACATATTAATGGCATCAATTTTGAGAAGAGCATTGTGATAGATATACTGGTGGGTCTGACCAGCTTAGAACATCTTCAACCAGAAAGGAATGATCATTTTTTAAGAGAGTAAAGATAACCAAGTGTGCCAAAGTAGGGCAGCTGTCAATATTTTTCTGGGAAGCTTGGCTTAACATACCCAGTACTATTTTGACGTTGAGGAAAGAGGATTGGTTCTTTTGGCTTAAGAGCTAACAAGGAATCTGCTAATTCTAGTTTCTCCATCTCGTTCAACTTGTAGGTAAACAATGAGAGTGGAACCATTTCTAAAGTAAGATACCATAGATGCCGACTAAATGCTTTGACAGCACTATTTGAAACTGAGCTGTCAACAGCCTTATGCTGATGCAACACACGATCTTTACAAAGTCGCAAATAATTGTAAGCCCATCAACAGTACAACTGCTGGTAACCCATCACACAGTAAATTAGAGTGACAAGCAAAATAAATCTTTAGCTGTAGCAGCTGCATTCTTGTTGTGATGGTGCCTTGGGGTAGTTATAGGATCCTTGCTTCAAGCAAAAATATTTTACTTGCATAAAA
>JGI24021J15306_10002419_pt1 | contig 20112 bp, 9 predicted proteins | sample Ectturendosymbi1_FD_15306 | JGI IMG/M metagenome (IMG submission 15306)
TGTCAATTATGAAATATGATATATCAACAAAGAACTTGTTAATTTAGAATGTAACATATCCCAAAACAATGACATATAATTGATGTGCAATCATCGCTGGTAAATGAGTAGCCTAAACAAAGTCTTGCCAAATGTCACTTTCCCCACCAGCATAAGGCTATTCTGACAGCTTTCCATCCTTTAGCAGATTAAGCACAGAGTTTTGTTCTGCCATATAGCCCACACTACTTGGGACTACTAGTTAGGTTACTGTATGATGCAATGTTACGCTTACACAGTACAGTAGCCTACCTGAACTTTTCAGCACTTCCTGGAAAAAGTAGCCTAAACATGTCTTAAAAACGCAATTCCAATAAAACTAATGCAGGAATCTTATATATATATATACGTAGGGCGTATAAACTTTTATTGAAAAATCACAAATATAACACAACAGCCAATCCAAAATGCATGGGATTGTCAAGAGTAGTTCGAAAACAGCATAGTTTAATCTGTCATTACACTGCCATATCACACAGCCATGAAAATAACCTGTGCGTAAATCACTCATGCATTGCATCTGCGTAGTGTACTTTTCTGTCATTGCGTGAACCACTCTGGAAGACATGCAAAACTATAGCAACTATAGCAGGTTATACGTAATTAGCAATTACAGACACAGCTCAGTCTCACAAACCATTCTTCATAAGCAAATTACAAAATATCCAGATCCAGTCCGGATCCGGTCCTTGTCAAGAAAACCTGAATCCGGATCCTGCCGGACACAAGCGGAGTCCGGGTCCAAAAAATCCAGTCCATTCACACCTCTGCTGGTCACCCTGAAATTATCTCAACCGTGTAATTTCCGTTCACACTCGAAAAAAGGTTTGCCAATCGGCGATGTGTAGGTTTCCACTTGGTAGGGAGTGAAGCCAACGAACTTGCCGGTGCTCATCTAGGCTCCATTCTTAGTCTATTTAGCTTTGATTGAAAGTTTAGCCCCAAAGACAAGTCGGAACTTGCGTCTCGGGTAATCATAATCTGCTCATGTTGTAAGAGTGTCCGCGGTCGTCGTTCCGTGTATGTTGCCTGACTGGCACAGTCTCGCATTATTCACCGCTACCGACTCCATTGCGGAATTCCATGTTTAAATCATCTGTATCATGTTATACGATGCTGTGGATGGCGTCCCAGAAGTAAATCAATTTATCCAACATGTTTTGTTTTTCTTCAGTGCTCTTTGTTGGGTAAGCCAAGGTCTTCAAATTTTGGTGTTCAAAGTTATTTTCAAATCTTCATGCTCATTGATATTATCATGCTGCAGAGCCTACTGTAAAGTGTAGTTCGAAGCAGGTTTTAAAGGAAACTGCAAGTGTTTTGATCATGCATGCTGGTCGACATAAAATTATTTGAAGCTAGGTTGTTGAAATTCTGTACATTAATTAGCTTAGTTTATTTTGAAGAGCAGAAGCTTTAAATTTCTTTGCATTAGATTAGCTAGCACAGTTTCTTTTCCATAATTTGCCACTTTTGTTTCATCCATGTTTTAAAAGATTATCTGAACCTTTGTTAATTCCTTAGTCATAAAAGCAACTGAGAGTAATTCATAGAGTTAATTCACAAAATTGTAAAAGACATGCTGTAAATGCAGTGGTTCCCAACCTTATTAGGCTTGCGGCACCCTAAAAAAGAGAAATATAATTTGCAGCACCTAGTAGCGAACCCTTTCAACGATAAATGTATTAGCTCACAGTATCCCTAGGTATTGTAAATGGTATCCTAAGGTGTTGTGGCAACCTGGTTGAGAACCACTGCTGTACTGTCATGCACGTGTTAGATATTAGTCACATTTTTAGTAAAAAGTGTAGATATATATATTAATTAACCACTAAAATAAAATTTTTGAACTTGGGTCATATCATTGCCAAATGATGACATTTGGTTGAACATAAATTTGCTTTAACCTGCATTCGATGATTAATCTACGTTAACCTTAAATTAGAAATGTTTAAATAATGAGTTAAAAAGTTTACTGCACTTTTTTAATTTTTCAGTTGTTTGGTTTTGGACTTGTTGGCATTGGAATATATGCATGTATTGAAAAAGAAGTTAGCTTGAGCAGCATAGAGCACATCTTAACAGATCCTGCCATTATCACTCTTTGTTTTGGTGCTGCTGTTTTCTTCATTACATTTTTTGCATGTGTTGGAGCACTTCGACAAAATGTGTGCATGCTTAACTTTGTAAGTACAATTTTTGTAAATTGGTGTTCATGTTGTCTATAAAAAATTTAGTTCAGTATTGTTGGTAACTCGTGTATATTGTAGAGTTGCAAAATGAAGTATTTTCACTGGGTTCAAGTTTTGAAGGAGAATAAATTGTGTTTAATTGTGTTTTGAGTACTACTAGTGACATGTACTACTAGTAACATGGTTACAAATGTGTAATTTTCTTATTGAACCAGTGCTTGTTTTAATAATGTACTTGTACTATTACTACATGTCTTAAATTGTAATGCAACAAAATGGAATTACCTCATGCCATAAATTTGAAATCTGGAAAGGAGCTTATACTTTGGTTATTGTTAAAAAAATAACTGTTATTGATCAGCAAGTGCCTAGAGTGACAGAAAAGGTATCAGTGCATTTGATATTAATTATTTGGCAAATATACTTTGGACAAGTTTGATTTATCAGTCAAATTCTAGTTCAACACCAGTTCGAAAAGTAGCATAAAAAAATGTTGGTGGACTCGCTATGATGGACTACCAAAGAAGATATGCATGAAGCTGTTCCTGTTGTTGGTGAGAATTTACAAAGTTACACAGATTCAAAATGTCACCTCATGTAAGGTATCTTCACCATTTCTGCTGCCATGTAATGCACTACTGCAACATGGTAGCAGCAACGCTTTGTAGGAACTGCTGAATCATTGCGTCTATGGTCTTGTAACGGGTTAGAAATTAAGATCAGAGATTTGTTTAGGGTTTTAGGTTAGGATATTAAGTTTAGGGTTTTAGGGTTGTTTAAAGGGATTAGGGTTGCAGTTTTAGGGTTACGGTTTATGGTTAAGGTGTTAGGGTTTAGAGCACCTATGTTCAACCCAAATGGCTTACTGAGCCAAAATTATGTTACTATCTTAACCAGGGCCGCACATTGACTGACATATCAATAAGGGCTGCACATTGAATGATTTACTATGATCTTAGCAAACTAAATTTAGCTTTAAACAATGTACTGAAAGCGTTCGAATCCTAACTGCAATGGTAACAGATGTGATAAAGTTGGCAGTGAGGACCACCTGCATCAAATTTGTGAAATTCAAGATTATCGAATAAGGAGACAGGTTGTCAGTATGTAGGATACTTTTACTACAGAGAAAACCTAAACTAGGCTGCATAAAGCTTTTGACTGGGCTGCAGGTTGGACATATATAGCTGGTTTAGGGGTAGGTTAAGACTTGGATTCAACCCTAAACAATGCAACGACGTAGCAGTTCTCACACAGTGTTACCACTGCCATGTTGTGGCTATGCACGGTAGGTGAAGGTAGGCCTGTCTTATCTAAGGTAACATTTTGATTGCGCGTAACTTAGTAATTAGTAATTACTCATCAACAATATGCATGTATTTGTTGTCAGTGTATTGTAACAAGTCTACCCACATTTTTAATGTTATTTTTTGAGTTGCTGTTGAACTAGAATTTGACCTATTTATCCATGATTAGTGTATCAGAGCATTGAATAAAAAAGGACATGCTACAGTTTTAGTCACAAAGGATTCTATAACTGCCAATACTAGAATGATGCTACAGTTTCTTGTTGGAATGCTTGGGATGTATTCGTTACTTGTTGGTAACCTCCTGGTATTAAATGGTACAATGTTGGCTATTTGTCTTATTGGTAAGTTTAAATAATCTTTTAAATTTTTTGCTTATGCAGTGTGCCAAGAACATGTTCAGATTTTCCTTTTAGTTACCTTTTAAGTTTCACACTACACAGCAATGATAACGTTTTTTATACTTTTATGTAGATATGCTGTATAATTTAAATCAACACATTGCAAACGAAGTAAAAGCAATTGAGTTTATGCAGATGAATTTAGTTGTAGTCCAGCAGAAAAGTACGACATTTCAAATCAATTGTTCAAATTTTCAAAAAAGCATCATAATTGGAACACATTGGCATTCCATACAGTTGTAGATATGGAACCAATCAATATTGGTCCTAAGGTCAGCTTCGATGACCATTTTCCAAAATGGCTGCCATTTTGCTGTATGTACCCCTATATATCCCAGTCTCTAATGTCATCTTTTTTGTCTATTTCATGTTAACCAGTTTTTTAAGGTGTTTTAGGGAACCAATTCAGGTATGTACCTCGAATTGAAAATCAGGTCCCAAGAATTAGCGTAATCAGGTCAGGTCCATACTAGTACCTAACATTTTCCTTAAAAAAAAACTGTGTTAAACATTATTTTCATAATTGAGTGTTTGTGATATTTACTTTGTGATTTATCTATATTTAGCACAAACAAATATATATATTTGTATATATATATATATTTGTATAAACAAATATTTATTTTTGTGATGTATATTTAGCTCCTATGTATTGCTGATGATGTCATTAAATATTGTCAATTTTGACCAACGGGAAGATCAAATCACAACCTTTATCGAAAAGTATATACATTTTCCTGATGGCTGAATTTTGCACATTTCTTCATGCTGAATTATTAAATGAATGACTGTTGATAAAGTAAAATTTTGGGCTTCTCTTGGTTTACTTCCAACCAAATCCTGTTCATGAAATTTATTTTCTGTGCAAAAAGCTTTCTTTGTTGAAAGCTAAAATTAGAATTTTAATACTGTACCACCAAAATTATGTTCTAAGTATAAGTGCTGTTGTATTAATTTCAGCATAGGACAAAGAATAAAAAGTTTACAGTTGAGAAAAATTGCATTATGGACCACAAACTTAAGTTTATTATCAAAACCAAAATGAGAAATTGTATTTATAGTATTCCTTTTGAAGCGGCTGCTGTTTACTGCCATGTATGGACACACAGTACACAAGCAGGTACGTCCATTGAACATGGTATCACTTTTTTAACACAAATGCATTTAGTTCCAGACACTGGTTTCTTAAATTGGGGGACATGAAAGATTTGAAAGGGAGATGCGAGCATGGCATCAACATACTTTTGCAAAACAGGATAATGGCAAATAAATGGTTACTCTGTTGTTTGTGTTTGATTTTGCAGTTAGGTGAGGCGTGAGCGTCAATGACTGATGCTGCCAAAAGGGGGCAACGGAAAAAGTTTAAGGATCAGGCTGTGGACAAGGTGTGAGCCACTTGTAGCTTTGTGGTCCTCAATTTGTAACCACTCTTCTAACATATTCAAAGTTGAACCTACCAACTTTTAAACAAACTTCTGAAATTCTATTTGTGATCGCAGCAAGCAGGTACTTACTGAGTTTGTATTGCAGTTTTCGATTGTCATTTGTGTGTCGCTTGTACTGCAACTTGTATCTATTTTTGTTGGACTTGCTCTGACTGATGATGTGGAAAAGTTAGTCATCAACTATCTTTCGATGATGATTGTTTCATATCGAGATGATTTGGATCGGCAAAATCTTGTTGACTGGAGTCAAGAATATGTATGCTTTGCTAATGTGCATTTTGGAATTGTTTGGCACTGTTATTCCAAAAGTAATGGAAAATGTGGTGTATGGTAGCACAGCTTTGCTGCTATTAGAGCAGTTGCCATGTATAATAAGCTGTTTAAAAGTTTAAAGCTTTTGCATCTGCTTAGCATTTGTTGCCATAGTTAATCCTGCAGAGTTAATTAATGCAACTAACTAGAAAACAAAGAAAAAGTTGGTAATGGCAACTGTTTTTATATTTTTTGCTGTGTTGGAAAGCACATGAAAACATGCAGTGGTGTTAAGAGTTTCCATTTTATGTTCATGAGTAAAACTAACAACTCTGAACGCTATTTCAATGAAAACAGAGTTTCCCAACAAGGGTGCTAGTGATAGCTTGTGGTAAATGTAAGTCACAATGCTGCACAGTCAGTATTTGCATAGTTTCACTTTTGACACTCCTGTTTACCTATTAACCTTTTGCTAATGGAGAGCCAGTATAGTTGCTCTGAAGAAACGTTAGAGTGATTTTTGGTTATCACTCACAAACTGCTTGCTGTGCAGAGACAATGAAGACATGTTTGAATGGAGATTTTGAATTGTGTTCTGATTAATATACATATACACCTGTATACACTATTACAAATTTGAGAAGCATCTTTTTCTTTTTTTGTTTGTTTATTTTAAGTGATTTTTGGTCGCTGGCTAAGAATAGGTACAACTCTTACCTGGAAGCATTTGCTATTTTTTGGATTGGATTACTTGCCAAGGCTCAAACTAACCAAAATATTCACTCACTGAGTTGTTGGGGACTAAGTGGGTCTTTTATTCAAATGTTGCTGCGCATAGAATGGTTCTCCATGCTGCTAGCAATAATTTTTTTAAATGTTTGCTACACACAACGACACATTTTGCTTTCGTATGTAAACATTTTGTGTATACATGTATGAAATTAGTAGGTTTTGCATCAATCTCTTGCTAAGGCCAGGAATTGCCCAGAGATATGTACCCATGTATTTATTTTGCTTGGATCGATGTGGCCGATGTGGATTGTGATAAATATATACAGATTCACGGCTAGTTTCAATTCGCACATCTGTACTGGCAAATTTTCACATATCGCTGTTTAAGACGCGAAAGCATGGGTTGCATAATATTTTTTGCTGAGTGGCGAAGAGGACATAGTTTTCCGATGTGTAGCGTGCAGCCTGGTGGTGGTGCTGTGTATTTTGGTCAAAAAGCTGTTATTATTCGCTGCAGTTTGTTTTGTGCTACACTTGTCTTTGGTGAAGCACTTGTTTTTTGTATTAATTACTAAAGCTTGTGATTTTCTGTTTGTTTCTGGCTTTCTGATATTTTGCAGATACTGAACGCCAGACACCTTTATCAGAAAATCTCCCTTGCCAAACTATGAAAAGATTAATTGTGAAACGGTGCTCTTTACACAAATAGTTAAGCAAAAATTTTCAAAACATCTGATTACTTTCGTAACGACTTACGCTTTTTTGAGCTCTCAACTATTTAAATTCTCTATCCAAACATGAAGATTTTTAAATATTTGATTTCTCTATTATAACTACCGCTTTCATGAATTAGCGATTACAACCTTTAATTGTTTTTTTTTTCAAATTTACATATTTTTGATAAATTAGTGTTTTCTAAGTATTGGAGATTTTCATATTTTTTGACTTTTTGTTGTTTTTATCAGTTTTACTGTAACAATAATTTCATCTCTATATCAAGTTGAATTTATGCAAAATTTGAGCATATACGCAACGCTTCTCTTTTAGCTCAAATTGTAAACACACGTAAGAAGTTAAACTTTTAACGAGGTAATCGCCTGAAAACATGAGCACTGTCGTTTTTTTTGCAGTTTCAATGTTGTGGGTTGACTGATTACAAAGACTGGGAAAAGAACATCTACTTTAACTGCTCCAATGCAAACCCCAGCATGGAGAAATGTTCCGTGCCATGGTCATGCTGTAAACATGAAAACGAAACAGTGAGTATGCTGGAACGTTTTCGATAAAGCAGTGAGTATAGTGACAAGCGAAACAACGAATACGATGCTTCTTTTTCACTTCCTTTCCAGGGGATCCTCAACACACTTTGTGGCATCGGAGTCATGAAACTTGATGTGAGTACCTGCTGTCGGTTGAACTTGCTATGACGTTGCGCACTTTCTGCTTCAATATTTCCCCGCCTAATTTTTAAAATTGTTGGCATTTGCCGCTCTGCATCGAGATAACTTTTTCAAATTGGCAGATGCGTTCTTTTTGGAAGTTGCGAGACAGCGTTTTCAATCAATTTTGCTTTTAGCACTGTAAAACTTTGAGATTCCTACCTGGCATCTCCCTGATTTTTCTGCGTGGAAACCCTAATGTCGGAAGATCCCAACGCATTTCTGCAGCTAATTGATGCAATTTTTCAGTGTCATGTGAAAACGCTAGTTCTGTTCTGAGAGTTCAGGTAAAATTCTTGTATTTTTAAAGCCGTTGTTGCAAAGAAGTAGATTCTTTCTTGCAGCCTACTAAATGCTTATACCACTTAAACTTATCTATTTTTACTAAATCCGATATAAATGTTCACACGGCCGGTGTTTTACAACACGCCTGTTCCTACCCTTGTGCAACTTTTACAGCCATCGCAAAGCTGCGACCTACAAAATTTAATTTCGCAAAGCTGCGGCCGGTCAGCACAAAAAGAGCGCCCTTTTTGTGATGTAACAAATACCTCGAATGGCCTCTCGCGCTTTTGTGCGGTCCAGAAAACAAATACCCGCGTGTTTGTCACAAGTTCACAACGACACATATCTGTCTGTGGAATGAGGAACAAGTGCCAGAGGAAATGCGCGTCTGCAACATTTTCCAACAGCACTTGTTGAAATAGAACCTGCGATAAGATTTTTTGAAGCGCTGCTCTACGCACAGATAGACTTCTTTGCTGATGGGAACTTTTCCTGTACAGTGAAATGAACTCATAAACTGAACATTGTTTTCGGTAAATGCTTTGCTAATTTCGAGTTACGGTGAAAAACATTTTAACCTGTCAACAACTCGTAAGGTTTCGGTGCGAAAGGCCGTGGTTGTTCTCCATCGATTGCAGCCTATTTCTGATAAACTCCAGCACGGTACATTGCGGGGTGTGTTGGTGTGGTGGTTTACTATGCGTCACATGCACGTAACGCTTCACGAAGAAGCCGTTTTTGCGACGGGAAACACTTTTACGTTCTGAACATTCCTGCAGAACGTCGATCGGGATGACGTGATCTACGACGTAGGGTGCGTTGACGCTCTGGTCAGCTTCATCCATGACCACCTGTTCGTCATAACGTGCGTGGGCTTCGCCATGGCCGTGCCACAGATGGTTGGGGTCCTGCTCGCCCGCATGCTCGTGCTCCAGGTCAAGGACGCCGCTCTGTATATTTCGCTGCAAGAACGTTTGGCATCGGGTAATCCCCGGCCAGTAGTTTACGAAGAGACAGAGTTCTTCGTTTGACACGCTGCCAATCATTTTCTTTTATCTTTTTGATGAAATGATTCTTGAAGTGAACAAAGTACTGTAGAATGAATTTATTGCTGTTCACTTCTTGTTTGTTTTCGCTAAAGTTTAAGCTTGTGACTGCTTACGACTTTGCATTTATAAAGCTGAGTTTTTCGCTACATGCCTTTTCGTTCGGGTGCTCCTTCGTTGGTGATGTTTGTTCCGCCACTAGTTGGTTGAGGTAACAACCGCAAAACGTAGAACGACGGCGACGTTGGTGCTTTGATTGTTGCTAAACGGCAACTTGAAATAACGATAGCAGTTGATTGCTTGGTGCTTGAACTGCACAAGTGAAATTATAACGAGCTGCGTGAACGCGCGCGCAAGAATGAATGAGAAGCTCTCGGAGCTTTGAAACTTACAATAGGTGTGAGGTTTGCCAAAAGTTTGTATTTCGCTTGTTTCTTATTGCAACGGTGTCTCATGCATTGCGCTTTTTGCCAAGTCCCCAAGTGTCCCTGGAATCTGCGTCCTTTGTATTCCACAAGCGATTCTTCGCAACACAATGACAGGTCCAAGTGTTGGATGAATTGCTGTTCACCGCAAGGTAGTGTTTTCAAGTCTGTCATTACTTCTCTTGATATTCTGAGTACGATAGTTACCTCGGCAAGCAACTTATATGCGCTTTCTTATTAGTGCTCGTCAATTATGACGTAGTCGCAAGTTCAAACTTATCACCGCTTGCTCGAAATAAATACTTGTTGCGCATGCGCAGTGAGCCCGCGGTTTCCGCCACAGAGCGAGGGCCAATTAAAGGCGTCGCTTTGTCAACTCTTTTCTCGCCACTACCCCGCAAGCCAACAATGCTTTTTGAAGCCCAAGCAGAAGCATTCTTAAAATTTAAACATGGCTGAAATGCGCTAGCTGAGTTCATATGACACAAAAAAGAGTTTTGTGTAAACATTTGTGTTCTAGTGCAGTCGTTCTTTCGGTAGCATATCTTTTTAACTCCATAGTGTGAAACCGTTACCTGGACAGGTGAGATATGACAGTTTTTGAAATATTTAAAGAAAATTGTTGTCATCATTTGCGCGTTGTACATTACAGTACAGCTTGTGCGTGTCTGCTAGTATGCAACTCTCTTGTACGAGAATTCTGGAAAGTTCACAATGTGACCGTTTGCGTTGCTTTCTAAAATCTGTCTTGTATGGTGCATTCTGCAAGCTGTTACAAGGTTATGAAATCTTTTTGTTGCCCTGTTTGTCAACCCAAAAAAAGGTGCGATAGTGTTGTATTTTAATCAAAGTCTTTGTTCATTTTTGTGTCTTCATTTACGCGGCGGTACTATGACAATAATGTCGACTGTGTGCTTTCTCGGTATATCTTTTATATCCAGTAAACGCAAATAAGGTGGTGAATTAGTGCGTGATTGGTAGATTGTACACGCAGAACCTCAAAAGTTCGACTGAAGGATCTTTTAAAAGTGCCTTTTTCCTGTCCTTTGTCTATGGTGCAGATGATGTTAAACGTATCGTGGTGATCTATTTTGCGGTGGCCAGTGCAGGGTTCCATGCGTGGGGGTATTGATGGAGCAAGGTTTTGCTTGAACGTCTCCCTCAATAACTGTGAAAACTTGCGCAATTTCGACTGGGCGCGTTGTTGCATACTATGATCTGTGAAACGTTTTTGTACTCAGCTTTAGCCGCCAGTATAAAACATTATAAATACACAGGAACATCAACAAAAAATAAATGTGGGGCTGGGACACCGAAAAACCCGAAGGTTATCTTGTCAAGGTGTCCCTGAAGTTATGCAAAGTCCACCCAAAACTGTCCAATCGAGTTATCCAGCTCTTCAGCAGAGTAGTAAGAGTCTTCATTCGATTGCTTACACATTTGCTGTTTTTTGACGTTTCGAAATTCGAATTACCTGAATTTGCTGCATGTCATGTTGTGAGTCTGCCTTATAGACGCAAATAGCGTCACGCAACAGCATGTAGAAACGAAACTTATAAACTAAGTTATGTAATTGAAACCGTAACCAGCTGAATCAAATTATTCAGTTCGGCTGGGAATGACTGAATTTTTAAAACATCATCAAAAAACGTTATACTTGATCATAGGACAAACATGGATAGAAAAATTCCATGTTTATCATTTTAATCATTAATGGTAAAAGAAATAGCTTTGCAATTTTACCATCTGACGATTGCTGTCTTTCGAAATTGCCTTGCGTTCATGACCGTAATAAAATTTTCTGTGATATTCGACCCTCACGCTCTGCTAAAACTCTGCGGTTGCAGGAGGTGTTTGCAGCGCAGTTGCACTGCATGTATTCGTTCACGGCACGTGGTCTTTGTTGTCAGTTTTGTTTGTTCAGCCCGGTCGTTTTCCTTGCCAGTCTTGGTTGGCGCGAGCGATACATCAGCAAAGTTACATGCTGTGCTGACGTCATATAAACTGCTCGTGGCGCCGCGGCAAGCAGTGGATCACTGAGAGCCGTCAATTGCCAGCCGCTGATGTTTTGCTTTGCACTCATGTAACGCTTTCAGGCGCACTTTGCCATCGCCCGTTTCACTCGCAAACATTTGAAACTGACAATTTTGCACTATTTTTCTACAAACAGTGCTTTCGTGCACTTGAAAGAGAACGTTGATGCTCTATCGGCGGCTTTTGGACGCCCGTGAAAAATTTGCAAGAGAGGGAAGCATAGCGTGACGGATGGAATACTGTAAAAACTAAATATTTGGTGCTAATTCAGTTCTTGTGCCGCGAACAAATAATAGTCAATGCTTTAAGTGTCTGTAAGAACGTCGAAAGCATTTTTGCATCAGCTTAAAAACATGGTAAGTTACCTTGCTAATGTTTGTGTCTAGGGCAAAGAGTTGCAAGCCGAGACAAACTACCTGTTACCTCTGCTTCTTGAAGCCCAATCCTGCTGTTACTACAGCGTAACGTCCGTAGTTATTACCTATACATAATTATTTGAAAGCATCAGTTCTTGCCAAGCCCATTACCGAACGCTACAGTCTTCAATCTCTCCCTTTTGAAAGTTCACTTACTTTGATTTACAAGGTATACGAAGCTATATTTGAAATATGTTTGCAGGGAGGCGATCGCCTCCCCCCTAAAATCTACGAAAGTAAGTTTATTCATCATGATTTTGTACGATTCGGAAAAAAAATTCGCGATTTAAGGCCATTCTGTCGTCTATTGTTTGTGAAGTGTACTTCATCTCTCTTACAGCAGCGAAGCCCTTGTGAGACTTGACTACCAAATATGAAATCCCCCCCCTAGTCTTACTGGTTGGATCCCACTGTGTGTGTGGGAGGACGATTCGAGCAAAGGGTTAGAAGTGTTGCAGTCAAACGAAGTTCGAGAATTAATGCTAGAACCGAGCAGCAGAAAATTTGTCATGTATTTCTGGTTTCGCACGAATCTGGTCCGTCAGGCTTTAACATCTTTAATACGTGGGATTCACGCTTGGGTTGCAGGAGAAACGGCCGAAAGCATCGATAGGTTGAAAGAGTTGCGGTGCTCTGCTTTATCGCACATTTCACTGTCACCTTGTGTTCTACTGTTTCGGCAGTTTAATATTCAGGTGCGTGACCGTGCTCCTTTCTAACACCGCTTAACCTGTACTCGCCTTTTGCTATTATGTTCTTTACATTTCACTTGTTTTGTTGACGCATTTTCACTACTTGTATGGACAGACTCCTGCAATTTACTGAGCTACAATCTGTTGTGAGTAATGTAATCGAGTCGGTTGCCGGGTGAGTCAATCCTTAACCTGGTGGTGACCGTCTTGTTTTGAATCAAACAAGTATGAAGCATTGTCAAAAAACCGTGGCCCTAATGTATGAGACTCGGAACCGAAGCATTAACCAGGGTATAAACCAGCTATGTCCAACCCAAGTTGTTTACTGAGCCTAAAAGTATATCACTCTTGACCAGGGCCGCACATCAAATGACATATTTCTAAGGGCCGCACATTGAACGCTTTGATTTTAGAAAACTAAATTTAGCTTCAACTAATATACTGAAAGCGTTCGAATCCTAACTGCAATGGTAACAGACGTGATAAAGAGGCACTGAGGGCCACCTGCGTCAAAAAGGTCAAATTCAAAATTATCAAACCAAGGACAGGCTGTCAGCATTAGTATACTTTAACTACAGCGTAAACTACTGGACCGCACAAAACCCTCCCCGGGTCGCATGCGGCCCGCGGGCAGGACATAGCTGGTATTGATGCGATCGGAAATCCCGAGCGGTATATGCGCAAAGCTTCGCACCGTGGCAGCAAGCAACAATAGAGATCATGCTCGCAATCTCTCTTACTCGCTCCACATATTATTCTTCACGCACATCCCGTTCGTGGCGAACCACACAATCAACGCAACACCACCGGAGAGGTTGCAACAGTATAGACCGACCTATCTGCCGCTGCATCTAAGTAGCTGATACCGGCCTCGGAACGATATTTTACCAGGGGTTTTACGAAGACCATTGCCGGGCCCCTTGGCTTCTGGGGCTCTTATCGAAACTTCATAGCTTGTTTGTTCTGCTAATCAGAATACAGACAAAAGGCATACTTTGGTAAGATTTATAAATAAATTGATTGCTATACTTGCAACTGGCTTGCACTAATTTTGGGCTTGATTACAGAAAAAAAACTTTGCGTGTGTCCATCCTCCCGGGTACGATGTACCTCTTGTGCCCCCCTCTCGTAGCCTTTGGTTGATAACTTCAGGCTTGTGACTTTGTCAAAAGGAACAAGTCAACGACACTTGCGAACTCGTCGAATGTGATCCACCTACGTAAACGTGTAATTCAGATCGTCTGTTAACACATTGCTGCGTGGAGGCTTTTAGGGACAGTGTTTGCATTGAAAACTTCGATACTGTCTTATTCTTTAAAGCTGCTTTGACCGAGCACTTCTTGCAAAATGGTGCGGATCTTTGGATAGATCGACCGTTTCTCGAAAATATTTTGCAAAAGCAGTTTGAAGAGCAAAGAAATGTCATCCACCTTCTGTCAGTCTCGCACTTCTTTAACGAAATCATATTTGTGTGAACTGTTCATTTGTAATTTTCCGTTACACATCTTTATGCTACAGTATCTACCTGAATTAATTTTTTCATGTTGCCCTGAAAATTCACTGATTCGCCCGAGAATCAGAAATTTCGTAGGTTAGGCGCTTGTTTCTTCCACCTATTCCCGCTGGCTCGGTTGTGGATTGTCGCTCTCAGCGTGATGAATTAAATGTTGTACATTGAAGAAATATATTTTTATGCTAATTGCGAAATCTTTCGCCAGCTTTTTCCGTCTCCAAGGACAAGACCAACAGCGAAACTGCTCGTTTTTCACGAAACATGTCCATAAATCACTCAAGTATCGGAACAAAGGTCTTGAAGTTTTGATCAGGCACTGCACTCTCAACAGAGCTTGTTGGCCAGCGGCACGCTGCATAAAATTTTAACACCATGTCTCGTCTGCTTCTTCATGGTCAACTCATCGACGTCAAAGCGCGAAAGGAACCTTTGTTCTTGACAGGTCAGGCGGCACGAAGCACGCTCGCGGGTATGCGAGATTTTCAAATGCTGTGTGACGTGTGAATAGAAGCTGCACGCAAACCGCAGATTTGTTACACAACAAATCTGAAGGTGCACAAATACAGTACGCCACCAAACAACAGAGCCCCCGAGAGAAATTTTGCAAGGCGGCGCTGTAGTCCTTTCACCTTAGGACGAGGCAGGCTTGTATAGAATTTTCTCGATATAATTGCGAGTTTGATTCCCTCCGAAAATAGATTTAAACTCTCATCAATGCCTCATTTCTGTGATTAAAGTACATACCTTTTCGCTGTTAAGTTGCCGTGAAGCAGTGTGGCAAAGGATAGGAAACTTCAAGCTTAAGCAAAAGTTCGTGTCAAAAAATATAAACAAATAAAGGGTTAAATAAGATTACCTGCACGTAAATACACTATAAAAATATATCTTACAATTTTGATGTCAGCCTAAAGGTGATGCAGTTAATACAAATATAGTTTGGTACGTATGAGGGAGAATCACAACAAAATGCATAAAAAATTTATTTTGAATCACTGAAAAAATAAAAGACTAAAAACACATGTCATATACACTTATTTGCCTAATTTATACAAGGTTTGCAACAACGAATAAAGCTATATTAAAAAAAACAAGCTTAAATTCTTGCCTTTTCACTCTGAGTAGCGATAGTACAACGACAATCACTGCGCATAAACACAACAACCCGGAAATACGACAGTCGCACAATGTGCCTGGCAGCCAAAATCAAACGTTGACGTACACAAACTGCCTTGACAGTAATTAAGACTCGGGGTCTGCCTTTCGTACCACAAGAGCAGCAAATAGTCAGGTTGGCTTCAAAGCTCGACAACAGCAGCTAGAGGAGGAACGTTCATTCGGCCGGGGGATATTGCCCAAGTTCCCGCGTCAGGATCGTAAACTTCAACAGATTTGAGATTGTCGTAGCGGGAGTTCATGCTGCGACCATAAAAAGCATAGACTTGTTTACAAGTTCGAAATGAAAAAGCCTTACACGCCTGGTTTGAAGTGGTAGCTCAGTGTTTTTTACCGACAAGCTTCACTCAGTCGTTGCGACGTTGTTTGCAAGTTTACACTGGAGATAGCTCGGTCCAAGATTTTTTGAGCCCGGACCGCCCATGGCTCACAAAATCTAATCCATTAACGGGCTCGTGGACCGAGGACATTTTTTCTTTTTCAATCCGGCCCGCTAAACAATTATACGGTTTATTTACAAATTAAAAAAAAACAAAAATTTAACTGTTGAAGAGTTAGTGATTTGGTAGATTTGAAAAACACCTATTAATTCTCAAGTAACTAGTCTCCACAAAATCCAGATGGTTTCACACACTGTTCACGTCACTGAGAGGTTCCTCCTAACACGAAAAAATATTGAAAGTATTTTCATGATTAGTGGGCGGTGGCTGCCCGGCCACATCTAACCGCCAATCATATCGTTAGCCGGTCCTCCGCTGCTTCAACCCTAACGACTCTCCAAAAACCAGACCATTAGCGGCCCAAGCCATCTCTGGTCTATATGCTCTTGTGGCGTCACTTTGTTGAGCGAACGCAACGCACATGCTGCGAAGAGCACACCAGGCTCGTCAGTACACACCCCTCATATGGCGAGCCCCGGGGTCACTGCGATTGGTTCTCGCGTATCCGTGATCATGGCTTGGCGGAACAATTGGCTGCTGATGCAGATTCCTGAATGTTATCGACTCAAAAACGCAAACAACGTTTAACCGTAAACAGCTTTTGATATTATCCCACGACTTGCGGCACATCTTTGCTTATCAACCAGAGGTGGCCACGGATCCGTAGTGAAGAAGTCAAATCCGGCAGGATCTGCGTTTTTTCGGGCCCGGATCCGGAGCTGGAGTCAAAAATTTTTGAAAAACGGACCGGATCCGCAATCAATTTTTATTTTCGGCAGTAGCAGGAGTATGCGTGGTGTTTATAAATGTCATTGCTTCAATACATGGCTGAATTTCGGTTGCATCGGTGATTGCCGGTGTCAAGAGAAATTTCTGACTTCATGTGCGCATGCACGGGATAATATTCTACTTGCGCTGAGAAAACTGATGATTATCAAATGCGCTGAGAAAACTGATGATTAGGGCTCAGGGTTTGGTGTTTAGGTAAGTGTGTCGGGTTAGGATATTGATTAGGGTGAGAAAATGAAAAATAATTAGGATCTAAGACTAAGTCCAATATTTTTCAGTGGTTATAGTTATTCCCGTTCTGTACCTTGCTGTGGGTGTCCGGCACCTTATCAAAAAGTTGTAATTTACACAACACACAACAAAAAAGCAATTGCCAAACTTTATACCTTTGCTTTCAGAAGCAAAATAGCTGAAAAACAATAATAGGTCAGAAATTTCGCAGAGGTCAGAAATTTCGCTTGACACCGGAATTTGAACAGGATTCGGATTCGCAAACAACAAGAGCTGAGTCGGAAAATGCGACTCCGGCCACCTCTGTTATTAAACCGTGACGTTAACATGGAGATACAACTTGCACGATTTATTTTTGATACAAGTCCTGGATAATAATACTTGGGCTTTTTAAATATGTACCGTTAAATATTTTGCGTTTCAGTGATTCTCACAGCGTTTTTTGCTGTTTGCAGAAACGCACATCAGCTTAGTTGCCGCCCACTCCTCACCTCACTACTAATATTTTTTGGCTAAACGTCTGAATTATTTCGTTATCATGTTCCTTTCGCTGGTTTGATATGAAACTAAGTTGATAAGAAACAAATTTGTTCTCTGGATGCTCTGCTGAGAATGCGTATTAGATAAAAAGCTTTGCGTTGAGTAAAATACCTGAGCTTTATACGATAAAAATTGGAAGGAAAAGGTTTAGGCTGAAACTAACAAGCCCATTGATGGCACACTTGTGCAGTGAAAAGAACTTTGCTTTTTCCCCTATATCAATTTTATGAATTATCTTTTCTCAATATTAGACTTTTATCACTTTATCTGTAGTTGATAAAGAAACTTTATATTACTCTATTAGCCGGCGGTGGTGGGCTGGTGGCATATAATCAATTTGCGGAAACAAAAGTAACGACAAACGCACAAACCCTCCAAAAACGTAGATTTTTCCATCAAGAACGTAAGCTCCGGGTTTCAGTCTCCGATTTTTGAGCTGTTGTATCGGCTTCCATTCGTTCTTTGCCAAGTCGTATCTCTCAGCTGTCGAATTAACGCTGTCGCTCGCCACGTTCTCGTCGTTACCTCCTGCAAAGCATTCATTCGCGTGGAACAAGTCTTAGTTTGGAACTTTTTTTCCAAATTTCGCACAGACCTACATCAAACGTACTTTTTCTTATGAAAATGCACCGTTCGATTTGCATTTTCATCACCGATAATAAAAGTCAAAACTGAATAAACTAGTAACATTCAATAGTGCAGGAAACAAACTAATTTGCTTGAACCTTTCAAAATCCTCTTTTGTCTACTTTCATCACGATATAGTATGTCCCAGGTTAAAGGTGGTACCAGTCAGTGGTGTGTTTAAGGGGAGGCGATCGAGGCACTTGCCTCGGGCTCCCCCTTTTTGGGGGCCCCCCTTGAGGTGATACGCACGTAAAGTTTCCTGGTTTTTTGTGAAAAACTTCTTACTCATATAATGTGCTACATGTGCTACAAAGCAGATCATAAGTAAGTACTCTGCTTTCAAAGGGACCCCTACAGAAACTGTGTGCAGGTACTTTGCTTTCAAATGGGCCCCAGCATCAATTGCAATTTGAAGGTAATCTGCTTCCAAAACGGCCCCCAACAGCAATTATAATGTAAAATTCCATGCTTTCAAAGAGGCCCCCACAGCAATTGTAATGTGTAGGTACCTTGCTTTCAATGGGGCCTCCAACAACAACTGTAATGTGTAAGTACGTTGCTTTCAAAGGGGCTTCCAACAGTAACTGTATTGTGCAAGTACCATGCTTTCAAAGAGGCCAGTAATTGTAATGTGCAAGTACCTTGCTTTCAAAGGGACCCCCAGCAGCAGCTTTAATGTGTAAGTACCTTGTTTTCAGAGTGGCCATCAACAGCCACTGAAATATGTAAATACTCTGCTTGCAAAGGGCCCCCAACTGCAACTGTAGTGTGTAAGCACCTTGCTTCCAAAGGGCCCCAACAGCAATTGTAATGTAAAATTCCATGCTTTCAAAGAGGCCCCAACAGCAATTGTAATGTGCAAGTACCTTGTTTTTAGAGTGGCCACCAACAGCCACTGAAATGTGTAAGTACTCTGCTTGCAAAGGGGCCCCCAACAGCAACTGTAATGTGTAAGCACCTTGCTTCCAAAGGGCCCCAACAGCAATTATAATGTAAAATTCCATGCTTTCAAAGAGGCCCCAACAGCAATTGTAATGTGTAGGTACCTTGCTTTCAAATGGGCCTCCAACAACAACTGTAATGTGTAAGTACGTTGCTTTCAAAGGGGCTTCCAACAGTAACTGTAATGTGCACGTACCTTGCTTTCAAAGGGATCCCCAGCAGCAGTTTTTTTAAGGTGTAAGTACCTTGCTTTCAGAGTGGCCACCCACAGCAACTGTAACGTGTAAGTAATATGCTTTCAAAGGGGACCCAAACAGCAATTGCAATGTGCACGTACGCTACTATGCTGTCAAAGGGGCCCCAACAGCAATTGTAATGTGTAAGTACCGTCCTTTCCAAGCGACCTCACCACCATCTCCAATGAGCAAATAAAGAAAAGCTTCAAACCAACTTCTATACCTAAAAAATTGTAGAATATCGGTTAAAATTTGTTCCACAAAATTCTGAAAAGACCCTATCAAATAAGAGCAAATACGCCTACTTGTACCAAATGATAACTTTTTATACTTGATGATGATTTTTAGAGATTGATGTATTTGCTATATTGATAATTTTCTGAAAATTTTACCTTAGTGAACATTTCCATCAGAAAGTAAGACAACATGCAATTGTTATAGCAGGGACCACACTACATCTTTTAATTTATAGGACATTTTCTTCAAGTAATTTTGTATTATTGATGTTGCGCTGCAAAGACTGTTATAAGCAAGGCTACATTCATGCTTCTTATCACGTAGCAGCAATGGCAATTTGAGTATTAAATAGCCTACTAACTTTTTCTGCAGATATTTCAGGTATTTTAGGTGGTTTGATTTAGCCTATGCTTGAAGTCACAGGTTATTTGAAGCTTGACTAGTAAATGTTTGGTTTAAGGTAGACTTGGTAGGTGATATTCACGCTCTTTTGCCAGCTCGTAGCCAATGTAACTTGAACCGTTTTTCTTTAGCACAAATTTATACAACTGTGTAGGCTACTTGCTGCAGTAGAAATGTTTTGGAAAAGGTACATGACGAATTATTTCCTACTTTTGCACATTTTTCAAACAACTAGTGTCAATGCAAGATGAGGGCAGCCTTGACTCATCCAGCCTCAAAG
>JGI24021J15306_10002421_pt1 | contig 20109 bp, 19 predicted proteins | sample Ectturendosymbi1_FD_15306 | JGI IMG/M metagenome (IMG submission 15306)
GTGAAGACGCAGCGACGATACGTTCAGACGGTCGACCAAGCAGCGGCCCAAGGTTGCAAGACAGCAGACGAGTGCATTACAATGACACCAACAACGCAACAGTTTCCCAGTTTCCAAGACGTATTCGCAGAGGTTATGAAAATCGATTTGTTTTAAAGGCGTATTACGGAAGACAATCCCGCTACTGCCTAACGTGCTACCTTTTCGCTGCAGGCTTTTTGCTGAATAACATTGAGATACGGTCATTACTTAGCCATAAAAACACGTTGGCTATGGTACCTTGAGTGCTGACAGTGGAGTTACTTGGGCTGGCTTCAACACCATGGTGTTGCCGGCCGCCAAGCACGACGCCATCTTCCAGGCCAACATCATCAGCGGGTAATTCCAGGGAATCACAATCGCGCAAACACTGTTGAAAATATAGATGAACAATTCACTGTTGAAAATATAGATGAACAATTCACTGTTGAAAATATAGATGAACAATTCACTGTTGGAAATATAGATGAAAAATTCACTGTTGAAAATATCTATGAACAATTCACTGTTGAAAACATGGACAAAATCTGAATGAAATGATAAAACGAGACAAGACTGCTGGCAAAAAGCAAATTGAGTTGATCTTTTTGTTCAAATAATACCGCAACATCTTGAGGTCCCTCGGATTTGATTTGCAATAGACAGCGCAATGCAGACAAGGTGGCAACTCAACCAGCCCTAAGATAAACACTTAGATCCAGTTTTCCAAGGTTACCCGGAAACACGTAAGTTGGTCGATCAGTTGCACATGATCCTAAAGCTCAGATCCAAGGCTCAGCGCCTGTCCTTCGCCATTTCCGCATTTTGCCGAACGAGCACACAAAGTACTTGCGCGACGTTTTCGAAGCTGGCGGACCCATTCATTTATCGGTTGACCGGGGCGTGAAAAGAATGCGACAAGAACAGCGTGTTTTATTGTAAGTCCTGCCCCGGAAAATCCAATGCGGTGCCACGTAAACGAGGAACATTGAAAGCAGGAAAATAATTGAGCTGAACACTGTTCGTTTTTCATCAGGGACGTTGCAACTAATCTTAAATGTGTTTGAAAAGAGGTTGCGCAACGTTACCGAATGATTTATTTCGAAGTTACGGTCTTTTTCAGAGTTTGTTTGTAGCGCGTGGACTCGACTAAATCAAAACAACTAGTTCCGGGACGCCCCATCTCCCGCTTCGGTCTGTCGGTCGAAGAATCACACTTCGCTGTTGCTGCCGGGAGCTAACCGTTGAGAACTTGAGCCACTGAAGCGGATCAAGTTCCTTTTCAGAAGGCATGACCTGCTTCACGTTTCTTATTACATTTCACAAACAACAGAACGTCTCAAGTAACTCGTCTCTACAAAGGCGACGCAGGCGAGTCAAATCAGTATATGTTTTAAAAAACAGGAAATCGATTTCACGTAGCACTACGCATCCTCAGTCCTGAAATCTTGTTCAAATAGAATCTAGAGACGGAGCTTCTTCTTAAGGTAATACTTTTTTGAATTTCGGTGATTCGTTCGAGCAGCGCAAATAAATCTGTTTTTCGGTGTCTGCAGCACACCAATGTTGAGGGACGCTGCCGACCCCACTGAATCGCTCCTTCCACCGCGCAACAGATTTCTGCGTCTGTGCAAGAAAACGTTGGCAGTTGTGGTTCAAAGCAACCAGCTCGTCAGCAACTCAGTGCTAGATTATCGCGAGCGAACATTGTTTGCCAAACAATGGCTAATGGATGCCGTTATTCCGCTGGGACGAAAAAAAAAACTTACAAAGCGAGACGTCGTATAAACCCCGCTTCCGCGGCCAAAGCAAACGATCAACCTCAGAGTGGCGCAACAACGTGTGGGAAGAAGATGGGAGAGGAGACATGGGTGAAGTATTCTCATAAAACAACACTGAACAGGAATGGAAGAACTGCGTGGCCATCAAGCGTCACCTACCACAGAATTAAAACTGCACTTCAGCTCGAGCAAGCTTTACCCGATCGGTTCTCTTTTGGTGTACGTCAAGTTTCTGTTCGGGTGCGCATGGTTGATTGGTATCGTCTTGCCTTGAATTTTGTCACACCAGCCAGCGAAGTATCTGCGAAAACAATGCAGATGGCAGGTTGTTTCAGAACGTCACTAACAGCGAGATCTTGCCGTCTTAATGCTTGTACCAGCTGATAAAGTCTGCTTGTTGAGGTGCGAAAGCTGATATCGTGCGGTTCCTCTGCGCTTTGCACCACAGGTAACCGCGCAGTATCCTGACGTGAAGCTTTTGCACTTTAGGGCGATGAGCGTTTTTTCCTTCGGCAACTGATTCTACGGCAAGTTGCGGCCTTTCGCCGTTCTGCACTCACCTGAAGGTTTGAATAGACATTCCGACGTGGGTTTTCAGTGCAAGTGTGTAAACGGCGCCCGAGTCGAGCGACTCGATGGCGGCGAGCTCTTCCTGGTGCTGCTCCATCAAGTCGGCGAGCCTGAAGTTCAGGTTAAAAAAAAAAGCTGAGAAAAGATCACTATGCGAGCTTAAGATACACCAGACATCTTAATAAAGACACACGATACCCCCTTAAAAATAAAATTGACATGCTTGTCATTAGTATAATGTCTAGAAAATGATTCTCCAAGTTTTCTGAGCGTTGGCTGCCAAGACGCACTGTAAATAGTCGGGGTTAGAATTACAAACAAACCGGAATTAACGACTTTGCTGTGAAAACTGGCAAGTTATGAATTATCACCTGGAAGTACTGTAGTTCCAAAATTTAAATGAGCAATTTAGTTGCAATTGAAACAAACATCTTTTGACCAGTGTTTAGTTTAGAAAGGAGATAGAAGAAGCAATAACACAGGATTTACAGCTCCCTACACGAAGATGACAAAAACGTAGAAATGTAAAACGAACCGAAATAAAACTGGCGCGAGTAGAGGACGCTGCGCAATAACCCGGAAGTGTTGCTGTTTTTTCACAAGGTCAGCTTACTTGTACATGAGCGCTCCTCGGTCTCGTGGATTCATGTCGCTCCAAGGTCCTTCGAACGCTTCTTTTGCTGCCTCCACAGCCTCATCCACGTCATCGACTGTTGCTTTGGACACACGGCAGATTACCTAAGGTGCGATGACGTCACGTCAGATATCAAAAAAACAATTAACGACAAGTCGATTCGCGTTGCACTGCCACGTAGATGCCGAAAACACAGCACAGAATTTCTCAGTCACAAAAAAGCGTCCCAGTGACGGAGATATTTGTAATAAACAAACCGCATTTGTTCAAATACCAGGAACATATTATTATTATTATTAGCTGCTAATGTCCGGACGCTATAACACGCACTTGACAGGAAGCACAGTGTATGACAAGGCAATTGAACTGACGTCATTTTCATGACACGGTGCCAACAAGTACAGCAGATGGAGCAGCGAGGGGCATAGCGCTTGAATCCGACATGGCACGCAAATTTTCGAACAGCGCTACAACTTCAATACCTAAAATTGCCGACGGTGACATCCAGCTACGACGACGTAATTGTACACATAACAGCATACCCGGAAAAAAACAACGATATCTCTCGGCACCAATATCGTGTAAATTGTGATTTTGAGCTCCCGGTTCAGCCTATAGTCAGCCGCAAAGATGAGCAAAACGCCCCAAAACCGCAGTGTTACTTGCAAAAAGATAAACCTACAGATTCTTCGGCGGGATTGATGGAGTCGTATTCGTTGCCGTCAGACGCGTCGATGAACTCGTTATTGATGAAGAGTTGATGCGGCATCTTCAGTGTCATTCCAAGGGCGTCTTGGACGGCGTAATCCACGTCAAGCTCCTCTTCGACCTCCAGGCCACGAAAAACGCGAATGATCTGCGACGAAGACGGTGCCCGCAAATGAGCGTTTGACATCTCAAGTGCGCTTTACAGTGACAATGTTTTGAACATCATCAGTGGCTCGTGGAACTGTCTTGGAATGAATAACGAAACAAAACGCGTACCTTTTGAATAAACTGCTCGAACGTGGTGTTCATGTAAACGTCCTCGTTCTTGATCGCAACGGAGATCCTCTGCCGAACTTCCTCGACCAGCCTGAGACAGAGCAGTGCTCTGGATTTAATTGCGCGACGTGCGCATCGACACCGATACCAAGAACGATATTTACAATCGAGCTAGGAACAGTTTCAATCAACAATACTTGTCCACAACGCATACGTTCCCGCGACCAAACAGTTTTACTTTAAGCAGATGTTCAGCATTGCAACACAAATGTAAGACACTTTTCGAAATGAGATGCGATAAGATTTGAGAGCTTAGGAACAGCACAGACGTTTTGGGTACCAATACCCGTATCAGGAAAATAAAGCCGCAGTACGAGATCACAAAAAATTGCATCAACGTTATTTTTGTTAAATGTATAGAGAATTTCTTTCCAACCACGGTCAACAACAAACCACTGCACGTGATAGTCACAGCCGGACGGCCACGTCAAAAAATTCGAATTTCGAAACCGCAGGACCCTTGCGCATCTTAACCTTTGTCCACCGCAAAAAATGAACCAGAAGCTGCGGAGCGGCACAGATAAGACCTGGCATACCTCACCACGTGCATTGACCCGGCGCCCGACTTAAAAAAGTCCGTGTCGTCAGCAATATCTATGTTCAAGATTCCCGCCCATGCGGCCTTCAGCTGGTCTCGCATTTGGTTTTCTTCGTCAGTCAGCTGCAAGCTTTCGGCATCGGCAGCCTGGCCAAACTTTGACGCTGGTGCCATGCGCCCGTCAGCGTACTGTATATTCCTTACGTTGATCTGAAATTGGCGGATCAGATTAACCTGAAACGTCGTGAATCATTTCTCAATACTATGTCACAGGAGCACTCTAGAATTAGGATCTTCGCCTCCATTCACAACATTGCAATTGCTATTTCATATTCCTTGAAACGATTGCAAGTACTGTAAGTCCACAGCCAAAAAAGGTAGCTACCCCTTCCGTTGGTTTGTACTAAATTGAAAGTCTGTTTCAGCCTTTTTTTTTCTTACATTCACATTCAACTGCAGTTATCGTCCGTAATATTTGTCGCAGCAAAGCAGAACTAGACCGTCGTTCTGTATTCAGATACAATGCACCACAGCTCGTAGCACGTTAGTTATTTTCGCTACGCCTCTTAAGCAAAGCTCTTTCTTATCTGGGGTTGCCAGATTCGTTTTGTAAAAATACCGGCCATTTTGTCAACAGTATGCCAGATCTAAGCTGTGTCGTAATTTGTAAGCGACACAGGGAAAACAGAGAGACAATCAGTTATGTTAAGCCACAATTATAATTTGCCCATATTTTTGCTGGCTCGTTACATTTCGGTGTGTGTGTGACGTGACAATCGCACCAAGGATTGCGTCAACAGCAGCAAATAAACCTTGCTGAAGGAAGTGTCCTGACAAGATTCACTACCAAAATCAGAATAATTCGAAAAATTCTGCGTTAGTTCTTTTCAGAGTTACGGATAATTATTTTATTTTCAAAATACCGACTTTAGGCACTGATTTTCAAAATACAGGCCTCTGCTAAATTAGCAGTAAAATACCGGCCAGGCCGGTGAAACACCGGCCATTTGGCAACCCTATTCTTATCCCGCCTGCCATAATAACCTATTTGGGTTGTAAGACAGCCGGTAACTTAAACTTAGTGATGCGTTCGCTTCGGTGCTGGCAACAAGTCTGGAGTTCACTTTCTAAGCCGGGTCATACCCGGACCTTGTAAAGTGGCATTGCAACCTTTTTGCCTGGCGCACGGTGTCGCAAAAGAAAGCTGCAATGAAAGCTCCAAATCCGTCAGAACATGAGATACAACCCTCCGATACCCCGTCGTTTCGGTCTGCCGTGACATCGTGTCACCTTCATGAAGGTCGAAGTGCGGTATGCAGTCAATCTCTGCATCACCTTGAACAAGTACCTCGCACGTTGTTCGAATGCACTCTATGCGTTCTTGTATGTGCACTGTGCTTGCAATCGCACTGGATTACATGTGCAACGACTCATCAACATTATGACGGGATAAGCCGTGCATGCAGGTGTTCGGACTGATCTGTGTTGATTGGGTGGGGTGAAAAAATGGCCTACGCAGCTTTTGAGATCGTAGTTTTGACTTCTTTCTATTTCGTTCACATGCAGATCACAAAAACAGAAAAAGCATGGTTTAATTCGTGAAAAGTTTCGCGCTTTGTCCAAAATTTCACCAAGAGGCTTAGAATGCAATTGTTCCAGATATCAGCCCTCAAGGCACGACTTTTGCATCACAGTGTCACGCAGACTCAAGAAAAAGTAAATTTTTTTCACTGAGGATTCATGGTGTTTGCAAACGTACATCTTAGGAAGTTCAATTCGATTCCAACAGCAGCATGCCGTAATAACGTGTACAATGAAAAACGACCTAAATTTGCGACACCTACCTAACTATCGGCACGAGAAGCAATCAACGTCCCTAGAAATCATGTCTTATGAGTTGGAACATCAGAAAAGAATTTTACGATAACTTTTGGCGTTTGAATTTCGATGGAGTTGAAAACATGCCGGTGAAAGCCTATAACAGAGTGCTCTTCGTTTTGATTTGTGATTAAAATTCGGGTCACAATTTCTAGTAATAACAAATCTACTGCCTGTCTTATCCAAAACCAAACCCTCGAAACCTTTTTATCGTCGTTTCCATAGATCAGCATGCCGTTCTTATGGATGATTGCTGGTTTTGCAAGACCGTCGATTTTGACTTCTTCGCCGACAGGAACTTTGCTTCGATGAAGACTCGATCCGTATAATGTTATGTTCTGCAGAAGAAATCGAAGTTCGCCAGCAAGAAAAAAACAAACCCGCAACAGGGAACGATGCCGTTTTATGAAACACATACAGACCGCACGGTTACAACGTGCATAAAAACATTCATTTCTTTTATTTGCTATACCACGATAAACAACAGGCCGGACCTGAAAATGGCGCTAACCATGTCAACCCGACGATAATACAAACCATGACAAAGACAGCGATAAACGTAAACACACGAGGAAAAAGGTAGGTTTTCTAAGACCTATTGCACTGCTCTAGGAAGCTTGAGGCAGCGGCCGAAACACATCAGTTAAGATAAAAAGTCAAATACGAATAACTGAACAGCAAGCGCATTAAAAGTAAAATATGGCCAAGCATAGTGATGTGAAGCAAATCCAGCAGATTATACTTCGTCAGACAATAAATCATTAAATATTTGTATACGACTTGATAATGAAGCAGTGTGAAGTTTAGTGCAGAAAAAGATGTCTTCTGGGTTCTGGACAACAAGCACAGATGCCATTATCGACGTTTGTCGTTGTTTAAAGCAGGGTCTTCAAACACGCGGCCCGCGAGGGCATTTTGTTCGCCCCGCGATGCTTTTCGGCAATTTTCAAATAATTAATGTTTACGTCATTGAGTTTATTCGCCGGTGTTTAAGAGAGCTCGGCTAGCGAGTGAACATGTTCCTTTTAAACGAACGTAGAGACGGCTATAAGATGTAAAAGCTGTTTCTGGTAAGCTTCTGGTACCACCATTGTTTGGTCAGCGTCATAATGCGGCGCCCGGGTTACTTTAGAAGTCTTCATTTGGCCCTCGGAGCAATTTGAGTTTGAGACCCCTGGTTTAAAGGTTTATGAATAAGCTTTAACTAGCAACACGAGGTATTGACGTGGTTAGTACAAAAAAAGATTCCAGCACCTTTGTTTTAAGTCACAGTGATATGAAGCGATGAATTAAAAGTTTTGACTGAGACAGCAAAATCACGGCCAATGAAAACAATACCAACGACATATCGCAATATGTCGATATCGTTTTCACTGGGCGTTATTTTCATTATGAGACAGCAAAAGAAGCTAAAGATTTACATGTAGTTAACCATCAAAGGCTAATTTTACACTATGCCAAGCTTTACGCCGGTGCCACCAAATGTCGACATGTTATAGCACTGCTTTGTTTTTCTTTCTTAGGTATTTACACTTGATTTGCACTGCGTGGACCTACAGCAGAAAATGGATGCCCTTTTCCAAAGGATCTTTTTGGCATCTATTATATTATACAGAGCAAAGTCTGGTGTCACTATTTTTTGATTACTATTCACGACCTTTCATGTCAGCGCTACCCTATGGTTTCTTGCTTGCATGCACAGGGACTTAGGTCGTTCCTTTGTCTATCAATTATGTCTACAGCCGCCACAACAGCCCTAACGATCTGACTAACAAATCTAGATTGCAATTCAATTCGAAGCCAAAAGCGCGCATTTACTCGAAAATGGTGTTAACACTCACTTGGTAGAGTCAAAACAAAACACTGGTTTCGAACATGGACGACCTCAAAGTGCTAATCGATAATTCGCATTCGCTGCAAAGGTGCAGTTGCGATTTTGTCGCACTTCACTAGGCCAGGTTTTCCCAAACGTTTTGGGCCACGAACGCCCATTTGTGTATTTGTATTTTCTCGGACCACAATCTCATGTTGCGTCAGTTTTTCTGCCCAACCAGCAAATAAAGACAATAGAAAATTTCGGAATATTGCCTCAGCCACGATCCACGAACATTCTCGACTAAGGATAAGTCAATTATTTATTATGCCGTAGACGCGGAATGCGAGAATCATTGTAAACAACTTTTTGATCGCGAAATTTAAGGTGGTACAACAACCAAGCTTTCGATTGCAAAACGCGGCAATTATTTGTGACATTGTACAAACTGCACAGGGTATATGTTCGACTTTTTTATTTTTGTCACATCTGCATGGACCCCTGTGTAGTTGTCACAGACCCCCCATAGGTCCACAGATCACAGTTCGGGAAACTCTGCGCTTGGTGATAGTATTTTCACCCAAGGTTTTAAAAATTTTCTTACGTTTTCTAACATGAGTGTGAAAAAAGCAAAGGCAAAAATATAAATAAAAATTAACTTTGCTTGTAATTTGGAACTAACAGGCAGGCCACGACTATGCTGCTGTCACAATACTTCGCTTAAAAATGAATGAATCGTGCTTGATTTCGTGAAACTAGCGGCAAGAACCAATAAAAGCAGAATACCATGCCCAAATCGATAACGAAAACAATTCCTGAATTACCAACAAAATGACCGTGTTATGTACATTAGTTAAAAAAAATTTACAAGCCAAGCTTAAAAAGGGGAAAAGCGTCTAACCGCCAAACGCAGTAGCGGTGCAGGAAAGGACGCAGACGTTTTCTCGCAGAAAAAAAACAAGAAGATATTAGCCAATAGAAGAACTATTTCGCTTCTTTTTCGCATTTGAGGCGTAGTTACCAAACAGCACACACAAGAAAAATTTTCGCGATGCGGCATTACTCGAATACTTTTTATATAGTCCAGAACTGCATGTAAATTTTAGTTACTTCTCCGTTTATGATGGTCCATGCACCAGGCACTTTGTCATTCCCTCTGATAAAATTATGCAGAGATTGAGCCGACTGATTCCAGTTAATCTGCGCCGCAGACTTTTTCATTATTCCCTCGTAACTAGCACCTTCTTCAGGTTGAGCAATTTTAGGAGCTTTTCCGTCAGCAATAAGCTGGACAGCTTCAGCCTGCACACAAACCAGTCCGTTCTAATAGTGAAAGGTCAGTTGAGCCATAAAATTTTAAAATGGAGTAATTTTTTTGATTGAATTATCTTTAAAAATGTAAGTAGAATAAGTTCTTAAGTATCTATTCAAAACTATAACACAACAGAAAAATAACATGGTTAATAACAAGTCAATGCTGTAATTTAACAATCTAACAGGCTTTAACGTTCTCAATACAAAACTCTTCACCAACCATGGCTTTTATTCCTTCTGGATACAAAAATCTATTGTACACATCATCAACAGTTTCATTCGATTTCACATCACATTCTCTCTGCAATAAAATTGGTCCAGTATCAAGTCCATCATCAGCCCAAAAGACAGTGAAACCTGCTGTTTTGTCTCCTGAAATAAGTGTCCTACACAGAAAACAATGATTAAGCGTGCAGCCTACCCTGTTTCATGAAAAACAAAACTGGCATATCTAATGTTTTTACAAGATCACATGCCTTCAAAAATTCCCTATAATGTGAATTGGAGTACATTCCACACATTTTTGTGCATAGCAAGTACATCAAATATTTCCCTACATCTTCTGCAAGATGGATTTTGTGGAATTGCTGACTTTTTGGAAACTATAATTTCACCAGATGTGGTTATTTTTTTGAAGTACAGCATATCAAATTCATTTGTGATCATATTCGCTGTTCCTCTGCGAAGGATCATGTGGGCAGCAGCCCTAGGACTCAAAATAGTTCACGGTTTTCAGCAATCTGACAGTTCTGCTGGCTCCACACCAAAGATGGGATCAAGCCAGATCAGAGGTGTAATCGCACCACCTGGTCCTTGGTCGACCTCCGAGCCACTATTCCTTGGGTCTAGCCAGGACTTGCCTCATTAATCTTTCCTGGGACATTCTGGTCACATGACTGAACTAACGTAGCAGAGATCTCTATTCGGGAAAGAGGCTCAACATTTAGGGCTTTAGGAATTTCACAGTTGCGCACTTTGTTGCAAAGCGTCAGGCCGTGAACTCTTCAAAAATATCTCATCTCTGCCACTTGTACTTGGGATAGTATTAGTTCAGTCATTACCCAAGATTCATTATAATAGTTGAGAATCAGAGCAAAGGCCAATTTAAAAACTGAGAGCTTTGCGGTGTTTGAAAACTCTCGTTTTGTGACCACAGATAAAGCTGATGCAGAACAGCGTTTGCTTTACCAATCCATGTATAAATCTCCTTGTTCTGTCTTCAGCCATTCGTGAATACCACCTTAAGATACTTGAACTTCTCGACCAGCTGCAGTGTATTACCACTTACTTGCACCATATACTAACTTGGATTAATGGAGAGGCATAATACCTCGGTCTTGTTAGTGCTATTTTCATTCCCACTTGGTCGCATGCAGCTGAAAACCAACGAAGTGCATGTTGAAAACCCTGTTCAGAGGACACAAGTAGTACCAAATCGTTTGCAAAAGGAAAATGGTTCAGCATGTAGCTTCCAGCAGTGATACCCTGGTTGAATAGGCTATGACTCTATCCAATTAATACAGACTGAAAAAAAGTGGTGACATCATGCAACCTTGTTATAGTCCAACACCGATGGTGAATGGTTGTGATTTAGCTCTGCCGACTTGAACACAAACGTCTGAGCAGAAATACAATGACATGCTGGCCAGTCACAAGCCTTCAACACCATACTCTTGCAACACTCGCCAAAGCTTTTCGCGAGGAACCCGGTCATGTGCTTCCTCAAGTTCAACAAAACATGTGCAGACACCTTTGGGATACTTCTAAGATTTGTTGAAAATTTCCTTGAGTGATACAGCAATTGATGAAAACCACACTGGGCATCCTCCAACTTTGGTCCAATTATCATGCGACATCTTTTTTCAATGCACTTGACATACACATTTCCAGGGAGATTACGGAGGGATGCTACAGTAGTTACCATTGCATTCTCTTCTGTCTCCTTCCTTGTTTATGGGGATGATCACCCCAGTTTGCCAATCTTTCAGCAAGGAAGATCACAATCAACAATCTTAATTTCACGCAAAAATGAGGGAGCTCAGCTTAGTAATTTTAATCTACAATGACGGACAGATAATGCCACAATTTAGCAACCACCTTTTGCTGACAGCAGCAAGCCACAACATGAAAAAATCTCAAGGCATAACACAAACACTTTCAAAAAAATGATAGCTTTATTGTAGTGGCCTTCTGTTATCTTGATCTTCCTGGAACAATCTGAAACTACACATCAGCTTCTTTCTGATGTAAAATCAAGACCAATATTCATAGAGCTGCAGCTTAACTACAATCAGTATTATATTCAGATTTCTGCAGAAGCATGCAATCATTAGGAAAGTAAACAATTTGGACAAATCAAAGTTTATCCTTGTGCTTGCAAGAAATATTTTCTGCACAGCACAAGCATAACTGTACTAATTACAAGAATGCAAGTTGTTTAACATAAACGTCCAGTGACAGTGCATAAGTATTTTTAGTGTATGGATATCTCTTTTTGTGTAGAAAGTAAGTTAAATTGCACACTAACCTAAGCAAAAGTAAATTTCTATTGCAATTATCTAGTGTCAACACATTTGTACTAGTTAATGCTGCTGCTCTAACTTCTCTATCTAAAACCAGTTTTACAATTTATTTGAATACCCTGGCTAGATTTTCACATAAGGCAATTCAATCATCACAAATGATATGCAATAAACTAATGGGGCTGAACACTAACACCATTGCCAAGATGTATAGGTATAACAGTTAGACCTCAACCAAAATACTTTTATGAGCCCAATACCAATGTTTTTCATTTTTCACTGCTGATAATTGATACCAATGTTTTTGCATCACTCAAACCACAGCTAAGGGACATTAAAACGCATATTAAATCAACTCACAAAAAATGAACTTTTGTCCAAAGCTTCTGCACAAATAATCTTTAACACCACTACTGAGCCATTCAAAATGTCCTTCAGCCAAATGCAACCTACACAACTATCATCTTCAGTAGCTTGTAAAATAAGGGGCATGACTAAAAGTGTGAAAGTTGGCCATCATCTAACATTAACTAAAATCTATTTTATAGCAAATCACATCAGCACTTGCGAACTTTCAGAAAAAGAATAAATTCACCCACCAGTTAATAGCAGAAGCACCTCGATGTTTTGGCAGCAAAGATGGATGATATATAATAGAGCCATGCTTAGGGTAGTCAATAACATTCATGGGAATGAATTGCGAACAAAATGGTAACACATTAAGTTCTGCTCCACAATTCATATATTTTTCGACCACTTCAGGCAATGGTTTCCCTTTTAATCTCCACCGCTTGAACTTGAAAACTGGAACATCATCTTGCTGTGCTGCAATAGCTACAAAAATAGACCAGTTGACATGATGGTTATGAAGACCAGTATAAACATTTCTTCTCATGCCACTGTAAATGAAATCTTTCTACTGACACTAGGTAATTATTTGTAATTATTCAGGCAGATAGTTACTAGCCTATACACCAGGGATGGGGAGCCTATTTATTATTATGGGCCACATGAAATGTGGACACAAAAATTAACTCACTTTATCATAAAATTCTACTTTTGTCTTCCAAAGAAAAACAAGGAGCGAAAATCAGGTCCCGGAATGGAGACTTCTTTTGACTTACTGTCTATGTGTCTGTTTATCTTGGAGTTTAGTTTTGACACAATGTTGCGTTCTATCTTAGGAAACAAAAATTCTAATGCAGGCGATATTAAATGTTCTCACAGGCTGCATTTGGCCTGTGGGTCGCAGGTTCCCCACTCCTGCTATACACAGAGCAATTCAAGAGCAAAAATCGTGCTTCTGACACAAATTGCTCTTAGTCTAAAGTTTTCTACAAAAATTACAGTACCATTGCATCACACAAATGTTTGCACAAAACAAATCACATACAGTGATGGATTTAGATCCACTAGTACAGAGGAGGGAAGCTGCGGCCCACTGGCCAAATGTGGCCTGCGCGAACATTTCATATGGCCCACATCAGAATTTTCGTTACCTAAGTTAAAGTACAACATCGCATCAAAATGAACCTCCATGAGAAGCATGTACTTAAATAGTAACTCAAGCAAAGTCACTCTTCCTGGTAGTCAGATAAGGGTATAATTTTAAAATAAAACTAATTTACTTTGCAGTCTGCCAGCAATAATGCACAATTTATATGGCCTGTGGTAGTAAATAAGTTCCCCACTCCTGCACTAATAGTAGTGGTAATAGCAATTCACTGGCAATAGGGAGATAATGTATTTATATTTCCATGATTGACAGTCTACCAGGACAGCGAAAAAACAGAATGGTTATGATGTCAACTATCACAAAATGCTTAACTCTAAAGATTTTCAGCAAATCTGCTTTGAGGTTGCTTAAACTAGTAATATTCTTTTTATCCAATGTTATGTCTCAAAACTAATTTTTGCGCAGTAACAGAACTGTAACATATCACATGTCATCACTCGTTGGCACAATCATGGTTATAAGGAAGTCTAGCATCACTGTATTTCCGAAAGGTTCAAGTACTACAGGATCACATGTACCTATTATATATCTTTAGAAATTGTGAGATGTTAATTCTAGGCAGTGGTCTTGTACGTTTTCTAATAATAACTGAGCTACCAACTATGTTGATAGTAGCACACATCGATGTAGATTTGTATCCATTACAACCAAGTTACTAGGTAACCCTACCACAAACTTATATGCAGTCAGACAATCCTTGGGCAACAAAAATGAGCTTTCAAGCATTACGAAGCAAAGCCCTTTTGTGTACAAAAACATAACTTGATTTTTCCTACATAACTTGATTTTTCTTATGTATTCCTATCCTATGTAACTACATATTCTACTGATATAAAAAGTCTTTCGAATTTGTTTTTTATATTATAGGATATACGATGGAACTCATATGATGTCTTGCAGATAATGAACTTTACAGCATCAGTTCATTTTTTATACTTGTTTGAGCAACAGCTACAAATGACAGAAATGAAAATACACTGACAAGTTTATCTGATTAATTTTACAAACACGAAAGTCCCTTGACTGTTTAGTGCAGCATTTATTAACCTGTGGGCCATAGCATAAGTTGGGTAGGTTATAGAGTTAGGATAAAGTTTATCAGTACACAGTTATTTAGAAATGTAATCACTAAAGGAGAGGAACACACTGATTGTGTTCAGTAGCAAGATTTTCACTGAAATGCATACAGGAATATATTCATTGCTTTCGACTAATGTGGGTTTGTTTCTGTGTATAAAAGTATAGCCTATGCTAACTAGGCATGGCCATGTAATTCTTACCTAAATTTATCTGGAACAGATAAGTAAATCGTTGAGAAACACAAGTTTAGTGAGTACTAATATCAACTTCATAGGTGTTCGCAGCTGTAAATAAGCAATCCTTTTTAGACCAAAGCACATACTCTTGTTTCAAACAATATAGATATACATCTATCTACATATTTATAGCAGATTAGACCTCATTTTAATTAAATCCCAAGTCACTAACGCATATAAATAAGCAGTCAGCAAAGAAGTAGTACACAAACTTTTTTGTGAATAACCAGTCAGCAAATAAACAGCACAAAAACTTTTTTATGTATAATCTTCCACTATACTGACTGTGCCAGTGTACTATTGTGACAACATAAAATAGTTTTAAGCCGAAGTTTAAAATGCAAACATCTAAAAAAGAATGCATGTGACCAATTTGTTAAAGTACTTTTAATTAAAAGTTCGAATCAACAACCACAATACAAGATTATCATTGACTCAAGTACAAATTTCTTTTAAAAGCATTGTTACAATGCATGCCCTTTGCACAAACAAATTAAATACAGTTACAATGTATTCCACACACATACATTTTTATTATTACTAAGAAAACACAAAATACATGTGCAGCATAAACATGTTGCATAATTCATGTTGTGTGAATTTAAAAAATGCTAGACTCTAGGTGAAAAAAAATTATGTTTTAACTGATACAAAAATACAAGTTCATAAGTATGACTATATTCAATTCACCATACTTTTCACTCAGTGAGAAAAGTATACCTAAAGGATCTTGCTTTCCTGCAGCATCAGGAATTGTGAACACACCAACAATTTCATGACCATTTCTTCTTAGAATACTATACGTTTCAGCACCAAACATTGACTGACCAATAACAGCAATCTTCATTTTGTTTGCCCAGTATTGCTGCAAAAAGAATACTATACGTTTCAGCACCAAACATTGACTGACCAATAACAGCAATCTTCATTTTGTTTGCCCAGTATTGCTGCAAAAAGATTGTTTAAGATAAAAACCTGAAGACTTAGCACACTAATAAACTTCACAGCAATTTTATTTGTAAAACTTTTAATGAAAATGTAAGACACAATGGCATAAAGCTTGTTTGAACACCACACTGTTACAACTGTTACTGCTGTGTTAGTGCCAAACGCAGCACGTAACACCAAGCAGTGGCAGTAATGGGCACGGTGTATTTACAAGTACGTGCATGGATGGTGTGTGCTTCCGCCAAAATAAACAAACGATAAACTGCATCAACAGTGAGTGTGTTGATGCATGTACTGAAGGGCGTAAGTTCGAAATCGTCCTTTTTACCTGAGTTGAAGAAAAACAACGTTTGGTGATGTGAGATATCCTTAGCATTTTTGGTTGCCGACGGTGCTTGAAGAGAAAAATTCTTCAGCTGACGTTTCACGCTGTCACGATTGATTGCACGCGACGCAAGCACACCCCTGTCTAGCTGCAAGGCAAAGCAGATCACTCAATTGTACGGAAGTGCTTCAGACGAATTGCGTAAAGGCTTCTAGCCTGATACAGGCAATTGCTTTGCAAACATAACGCCAAACCGAGCAACAGTCATTCATTGCGCGGTGCACCTCCGAAGTGTCACTGTCCAGATTTCCACATCACGACTTCGTTGACCCGTAACGATACAGACAAAGCATCAACAGTTTTTGTCATGCTTCAGTTGCGTCATACACGGAAGAATACTCGGTTCTGATAGGCTTTTTCCTGACAACGCCTTCAGCGCCCGTAACTGCGCTTCGGTTGACAGCTCGTGTGGAACCGGGTGTACGCTGGAATGCATATTTGAGGTTGACCAGGGAATTGCATCACCAGCTGTTCTGCCACGCATGCGGAAATATTAAGCCGATCGACCTTCAATTCAGTGCAAGTGGCAGCTAGCAACACGATGTCAACAAAACACCAGCGCTAGCACAATTGTCAAACTTTGTGAACATTGACAATCATTCAGAATTAACTTACACAAAATTTCAAAGATATTCTAGGCCAGGGTTTCTTTAAGGTGTTTTAGGGACTCGTTTTGGGTCCCTAGAATTGAAAAAAATTGAAAAAAGCATTAGAAAAAATCGGTTCCGTAGAATCAGAGAAATCGGGTGCCTACAGGTCCATACCGGGTGCCTAACATTTTCCTAAAAAACTGTTCTAGGCTTAAATATATAATGTAGATTGTAGACTAACTAAAGCTACTTGATATTCTGAAAGGTGGCTAGGGTGGCTGGGGCATCCAGGTTGGGGAATTGTCACCTATAAACATAAAGCCCTAGCGTGTGATGGAGGGTGTCATTGTACATGTGTTGGAATCAGTGGCATACGCAGAAAATTCCCGAGGGGGGGCAAGTTTCGTCACAATCGTGTGACGTCACAAATAAACTTTAGGACGACCATTCTAGAGGGGTCCGGGGGCATGCCCGGGAAATTTTTGCAAAAGTACACCAAAAAATATGCAAATTACACCTAAAAATACGCATTTGCACTTAAAAATACGCATACTGTTTATAATTTTTTTATTTTTAGGGTCTGAGGGGGGTGCCATGGCACAGTGCCTCCCCCTCCGTACGCTAGTGGTTGGAATCAGGGCTGCGGAGCTCTTGTAAAAATGAAATGGCTCCGGATCTCTCTGTTTTTGTAAGCATGGCTCCAGCTCCGATTCCGCAGCTGTGTTTTTTCATAACATGGGTCCAGCTCCGGCTCCATTTGTGCTTTGTTAATACACTTTAACAATTTCGGTATACCTAGTGTCCTTCTTGCAGCAAGTGAACATATTATTCCAACATATTTGAACTATTCTCAAACACTGTTGTTATTACCAGGCCTATGCAGTCGGAATGAATTTTTGGTTCAGAGTAGTCGGAGTGGTTAAAATTATTTTCAAAAAATACGACTCCGGGATGGTCTTCTGCTCGCCGATTGTGACTGTGTTAAAAATTATGCGAAAATGTGCCATAGGAGGCAGCTTTCAATTGTGCAGCTGCAAAACTTTACAAAATTTTGTTCCGTTTGTATGTATCTTATGCTCTTGAATTTAGTTCATAAATTGAAATGTGAAACAAATTTAGCTCTTTTCTCCACGTAATCCCACATCTACCTTTCGCAATGGCGATGTTTTGTAGCCCTTTTCTGAGAGCTTGGCCCTAAATATTAATATCCACTCCTGTGCAAGTTTCTCAGTATTGCAAGTAATGGCAGTGTCGATTCCCTCAGCCCTTGCAAAATGAAAAGTATTGTTGAGTTCGCGTTGCATCCTCAGCATGAAACGTCTCGTGACTCTGAAATACAAATAAAAGAAGACTTCAAAAACAAGTCAAGAAAGCGACTTAGAAGTTTGTCAATGGTTTCATGGAATAACAGTGATTAGTATGAATACTGAAACATCAAAAAGTCGCATCACCGAATAGACTGAATTCCAAGAGAATGAAATTGGAACAAAGTAGCAACTAAAACTATTAGCTTACAAGGACGTTGTATGGTGTATTAATTTAAATTCTTGTGTACTTATACTCCGCATGTAATCTCAAGTCATAATTAGGAAGAGAGTAACCCAAAACATTATAGAAATTATTTACATTAACAATTTGTATGAAATTGTAAATGATATTTACGATTCAAACGGATAAAAACGAACCACAACGGAAAGCAGTCCGGGTTACGGCAAAAACGATAGGCGGAGCCTACGGCACCGCCGGAAAACCACTCTCGAACGTGATTCGTCGAAAATGAGAGTGACGTTCCGAGACGTGGGAATCAGCCAATGAGAGTCGAGGAGACCGGAGCGGCGCTGTGTATAAATACCCGTGCATTCGCCAGGTTCAGGCAGTCTTCCTCTGACCATCCTCAGAGAAGCAGCAAGTTAAGTCGTGGGCATTACCAAGCTTAACTTGTTGAATAAGCTGTGGGCATTACCAAGCTTGAACAGTATTCTCTCCTATGAAAGAAGTGAACTCTTGTTAAACCCCTGTTGTTTGCAGTAACGCTTGTTACGTGCTTTAAATTATGTCACTTGCATTAACCCCTGTTATTTCAAAACAATTTCTGGCAGATGTGAGAATAAATGCGCAGTGCTTAAAATTGTCTCAATAAAACCATGAGTGAATACAATTTTGTCTTGTGTAAAAACGAAGCGCAAAGTCAAACGACAAAGGGTGGGTCCAAGCTTCTTCATTGTAAATTTGGGCGTGCCTAGGACAAGTTCCTGTCAAATTAACCAGTACTCTCGAGGAACTGTTCTAAATAACGAACTTGAACGTTACAGTATCTTCCTACTTACGTTAGATTTTGCTGCTGACTCTTCTCGTGGCAGTTAAATGATTTCAAATAATTTACTGTAGGATAGGGTGGCAATTAACATCAAATGAAAGCTGAAACACTGGGCTGATGAACAGCAGGTCGGAGTCCAGTATCTTGAAAATATTGATTTTTAACTCGCCGGCAAGGTAAAGGGAAATCATTAATGAAAACGTTAAGACTCCACATAATTGTGATTGTTGAACCGTCAAAATACATGTCATCACAAACAAATATGTAGAATGAATGCTATTGTTGCTAAACAGTTACTATGGCGCAATGAAGAAGACTTTGAAATTGAATCGCTTCTTAGCCAAGGTTTGAGATTCAAGACATATAAAATTTTCATCACCGTCATATTCACGTATCTATTTTTAGAACTGCGCAACAACAAAAATCTACGATATTGATTTAAAGCTACGCTGACACTGGAAACAAGGATAGTTTATATTTGGTAATGGTAATGGTTTATTGTTTCATATGACTCAGCCAACAAGCAGAAGCACCATAAAAGCCATCGCAGGCTGTAAACCAACCATTAGCGAAAATTAAAGCAAATGAAAACACAATGGCTCAATAGCTGATCAGTGTAAACAAAGACGGGTGCTGTGTCATATAGGATTGGCGAAAGACCGTGGCGGTCATCTAGTCAACCAACCCCGTTTATCACTTTTTGACAAGTGTTGAGAAACAACAGTTGGAGACAGGGCTGTGGAGTCGGAGTCGAGGTGTCGGAGTCGGAAGGATTTTCAACCTGAGGAGTCGGAGTCGCAGAAAATTTTAACGAATCCGACTCTGGAAAGACCTTTTGCTCACCAATTGTGACTGTTTGTGCCACAAACGTGCGTAAACGTCACACTTGGCAATTTAAGCAGCTTGACGCTTCAACAAGAGATGA
>JGI24021J15306_10002423_pt1 | contig 20104 bp, 10 predicted proteins | sample Ectturendosymbi1_FD_15306 | JGI IMG/M metagenome (IMG submission 15306)
CTCGCGCAACCAGGGTCCTGTTTGTCCATGTGTGGGGTTTAGTTGCTAGGATCGTATCTACAGAAAGCGAGAATGTTCAGCAACTGTGAGCCTGTTTTGTGGACATGGACGTTTTCCGACCCACTGAACTCTAGAGTGACTATGTGCTGCATAGGTTGAGCATACGCAAGCACACTCTGGATCACAGCATGGCTGGATCGGCTGTGGCGAAGTAGAAGAAATATATACGTGATGTAGTCTTGATAAGATATCTGGTAAAACCAGGTAAGTGAACTGCTTCCAAATGTATCGATGATTTGGATGAACAAACTTGTTGGGGCTGGATGAACGCGTTGTTGCGAAAACCGTGCACTCAGTTGGGCAAGGCACAAACTTGATTTTACAAAAATGTGAAAGGAATTCTGCTGCTTAGTACCAAGCTCTAGCACACTGACGTAACAGCTTTTTGCGAACCAACCACGCACGAGTTTGATCGCCAGTATCCGCTCAATGTCGAAGCGTCAGGGCTCTCGTTTTACAAAACCCTGTACTATTATTCACAAGGGATAAGCAACAAACAGATTGTCTAAGCTGCAATTGACCCAAGCACACCTGAAGCTTCAAACTGTGCGCCTCGGACGACGAAAACATCTCATTTCTTTTTGTTCCATGAGAAAACAACCCGCAGCGGTAGATAGTAAGCATTATACACTCGCATCTTTTACTGGTCAGTTGTATTGGGGCGGGGCCGGATGCGGCAGGAAAGATGTTCTTCCTAGACCTAACACACGTCCCGGTTTGGCCGGGACCGACCGGGACAAACCGGGACAGAAGTCCAGCCTGATGATGAATTGTTATGAAATAAATCCGCTCAATGGCCATTTGTAAAATTGGGGTCTTATTGCTGCGTCATTTTCCCATTGCCTTCAATGGGACTACAACAACTGCTGCAGTTAGAAGCCATTTTGTATGCTTTGAGAAGGCAGGAAATTTTCTGTTAGTTGCCAAGCTCGGGCCTTTGGCAGCACGTCAGGTTATTTCGTTCATGGTTTTGAATTTGTCCCGGTTTAAGCGTAAGAAATTATGGTAAGTCTAGTTCTTCCTCCCAGTTGAAGTTCGCTCAATGCACACTTGTGTGCTTTGTGTAAGATGTATGCTTGGCAGTAATCAAAAGTAGTATTTTTATTTCGAGTTTCGGTATAGTGCTTTATTTTTTGTTTCTACTTCATTTTTTAAAGAAAATGTAGCATTGCGATCGAAAAGTTTCCCCTTCAAACAACCGTTTTGTTGGCAATGACCAGTCACTAAATGCGACCAGTTGCGTTTCGGCCCGGTTGTGATTGCATACGGAAAGTTGTGTGGCATCGCTCTGAATAAATATTTCACAGACCATGCCGATTGCGCAGCAGCAATTGTAATTAAAACGGGTGTTACGTCAGGTGGCTTCCTATGCACCGTGGTTACGGGCATGTCAGTAACCTATGCTTCATCCATACCTTTTGTTTATAATGATGTATTTGTTACCATTTGAATCGAAATCGCTGATGCAATTCCTTTTGACACATCGTTGTTTTTGTAAAAGCCAAACGATTTTTGTAGTTTCGGCATTGCAGCTGCCTGGCGCGCTTCGTCAAGTTTTTCGAGCTGAGGCTGTTGGGAAATAACGCCCAGTCTTGCTTGTCGATCGCAAAGCGTCGCAGTTTCGCATGAGCCAGTACAGCATGAGCTGAGCACAGCACGCAATTCAGGCCCGCAGCAAGCTTGACCGATTTTCAAGTTCAAAGCGTCGCGCTGTAAAAAGTGCAGAGCAGTGGCGCGTGATCGACCTGCATGTTACCCAATTTAGCTTAATTGTGATGGAAAGTCGTTTTTGAAATGTCGTCCCATCTGGGGAGCCGAGGTGTTTGCTGGTTGCCGAATGCCCATGTTCTTGCTTGTTGGTGATGAGACACGAGAATGTCGACGGCGCGAGTTTGTATCTGGAAAAATAGTTCGGGTGTGCATTGCGTGTAGTCGCCGTCAAGGAAGAAGCTCAGCGCCTAAATACTCAGGTCTTCTTACAATCTGCGTAGTTCCAGAAACTGAGTACCGTATGACACAGTTAAGCGATCCTTTTTGAGAAAGACGATCCTTCAATTTTTTGTCATTGGCTTAGTTGCCACTAGGGCAGGTTTTTTTAAGGAAAATGTTAGGAACCCGGTTTGGATCTGTAGGGACCCGATTTTTTCTGATTTTAGGGACCCGATGATAATTTTCTCTGATTCTAGGGACCCGAATCGGGTCCCTAAANCACCTTAAAAAACCTGCACTAGGGAATCATTAAGACATGTCTGAGATCTTTCGCCCTATGCCTATGGTTTCACCAAATTATAGTCTCCTGTTGTCAGCTTTCGTAGCGTTTTAAGTTGGTGTCTGCTTGGATTGGTATTCGTTTGCACTGCGTAGGTGTGATTGAAAATACGATGGGCGAGCATTTGATATACTGGTAAATTGACGCAGTTGTGTTTTGCTGCTTTTTTGAGCAGAAAGTTTGCTATGCCTTTCAACAACCAAACTCGCCACTCTTTAAAGATAAAAAATTATCTTGCGGGCGTTAGCGGCATGAAAATTCTGCCTTGTTAGCTTAGTCGCATGGTATGAAAAATTTTGTCGCTGTGGCAGAAAACCTTCTGGGCAACTGCCTTTACAAAGACCATTTGTCCCATGCTGCAGCACAGTCACTCAAACGTTTTTCCTTCACTTTCATACTCGCTTTTCCTCTGAGGAGGATCGCGGGCAGCAGCCCTAGGACTCGAAATACCTCACAGTTTTCGATCATGTTTGTTTTCCCATACGATATTTATAGAAATGTTTGGCGGTAACCTAGATCAAAATCTATAAGTCCTTTTACAGTCAAGGTATATTTCACCTATTGATTGGGCATCATCGTATTCCAATAGAATCTCCAAGAAGGACCAAGAGCATGCGTTGGAAGGTTTACGCAGGGTTATCTGCAAGTGGCGAGCTACGGATGTAGGCAAACCATAAGCTAGAATGTAATTGACCTGCCAAGAACGAGAAAAACTGCGTACTGTGCAGTACTAACGCAAGCGCCGTGGGAAACACAGTCGTCGACCAATCAACATGAGATGTTCCCAGGGAACCTGTAGTTGCATGTGCAGGACCGTCTTCGCATAGCTTCGCTCAATTTTTGCGTTTATTTTTGGTGTTTCAGTCTTTTGGGAAAGTTATGATGATTTTCTTGAGTCGCAAAGTGACTGTTGCTCCCCATCGTGTGTCATGTGACACGCACGTGTCGCAATTGCACTCGACTGCTTGATCATGATCGCCTTATCTTGATTCGGATTGCGGACACACCATTTACGGTGGAGTGTTTTGCAACGCGTGCCGTTCACCTTACTCTCGCTACGGATCAGTGGATAGGAACGAGCAGTGCAAAGTTCTGACGGAGTTTTGTTACGTCATCCAATCCGCGTTGAAATTGTCAGAAGCTGAAGAGGCGCACAGACATCGCCGGTGTTGCTGCTTGTGAAGAAGGTCGGTTTGAATCACGCTGCAGAGACGTTCTCATTGTTTCCGTTTCTGGACCTTGCTGTTGCTCCTATAGGCGATGGAAACGCGTATTTGTAGGTCTTGTGTTTTACGTTATTACGATGTTCTACCTACCTAGGTTGTTAGCAGTCATGCAGAAGATCGCAGTGTCCTTCCAAAACGACCGTGTGAAGTGCCAGTCGTTACGAATACGAAAGCTTAATGCATCGTATTAAGTTACTATTGGCGGGGAAACTTGGTTGACTTGTGAATCGTCTTTTGGATCCTGTTAAACCTTCGTTTTTTTACTCAACCATGTGTCATTCAATCGATTACGAGTCGTATCGTAAACAATGGAAGAAAGGTTTATTTTTGCCAGTTGCTGCTGTTCTGCTCTGGAAGAGCAAGCAGGAGGCTTTACTCATTGTAGCAGAATCAACCGGAAGTTTTTGAAAACGTTTTGCCTGCTCAGTGCACTGTATGAAGCGTTTGGCTTGCACTGAACACGTAGATCTTCCTTGATGCGACAATATTGGCGTCTTAATCGATCCGGGTTTGTAGTTGTTGAATCGCGTAGTTCTGCTTTTCATTTAAAATGTGAAGGCAATGTCATTTGACCGGTTGCCACTGCTGCCCAAGTACTTATTTCTGCTTCCAGCTTGTTGCCGCTTGCAAAAACAGCATTAGCGCTGCTGAGCGATTGTTTTACCTTCAAGGCTAAAGCTTAACGTCCTGCCCTAAGGTGTCTGTCAATGAAATTTGTTTTTATCATTTGGTCGGAGCATCTAAACTTAGTTTTCACTCCAACATACGCTGAATCTTTCATAGTTGTCATACGAATGACTCCCACAATGCGTTTAAAATTGAGCGTCCCTCGTCGCAACAGTCAGACCCCGTTCATAATAGCACTGTGACCTCGTTTTGTGTTTGCCTCCACGTTGTGAATAGTTCTAGAAAACGTGGAACTAGGTTGGTTCCATTGGATGTGGTAGCTCTTTCATCGTTGGCTGCAAGTCTTGGAGGAGAGTGTTGAGCAAGTACTTGGCGAAATCTTTGCAATCTGCGGCCACCCGTCGTTTTATACAAATCAGCATTTCAGCCCTATTGACCGTGGTATGATTTTTTTCGTGTTTAAAAATGGCAATTAATATCTGGACGATTGGTGTGCAGTGCTCGTTACACGACTAACAGTCAAACTCTGATGTCTTTGCTTTGTCAGTATTTGAACTGAAATCAACTCCGCTTCAGCACCTGGTACTGTATTGGCTTCACTACGGCAACGCCAAGTTGTCTTGTTTTATAAGCCATGGTTTGCTAGTCAACCGAAAACTACCAAGCGAGGGGCTTGCTAAATCAATATTTTCACTCTTACTTGCGGCCTGCTTTAATCGATCGCACGAATGTGGGTTGTCGAATCTGTCGCCGAAGACACGAACGTTTATATGCTCACTCAGGGTAAATTGTGCTGCCCGGTTCCATCGGGCGACCTGCAAAAGAGCTGCGCGTTATATCGATGCGTGTAGTGCTCAGGCCCGTCGCCAGGATTTAGCAGCAGGGGGGCCAAACGTGAAATAGGGTGCCGGGCACCACTGCCCCCCCCTCTGGCAACGGCCCTGGCAGTGCTTCTTCGGCGCTGTTCGCTGAACTGACTGCGGCATCAATTAGCCAGGTTCCGTGTTTTCCCTTTGAGCGCGTTTTCACAAAACCTGTTCTCTCCGTCATCGAAGTGTAATTGTCGTCATCTAGGTTGGATTGTTGAGGTGCAGGTAAGTTTTGCTGTGCTATTGTAGAGAAACAGGAAATAAGCGCGGACTTGACCCTGTGAAGGTTTGGGGTGGCCAGATTACATCCACTGTAACTTCAACAGGAAATGCAGACCAGTGTTTCGCCCCGAGTAGTGTTTTCGCAGTTCCGTGAAAGCCGCAGAAGCACCACAAGTAAACCATAATGCAAAATTGCTATGCCAAAAAGGTTGTGGCAGGCTCGCTGATACGGTTGCTTGCTGCATAGTCAGAATCTCCAATGTCGCGAAACGGCGCTGTAGGCTTTATTTATGTGCAGCACGCTCGCAGTTGTCATCACGTACGAGTATGTGCCAACGCGTCGTCCTCAGGTACACAGCTAAGCTGGCAATTGTCAGCGGATGAAGCATGCCTGGCTTTTGTGGTAATCGTATTGCTGCGAGCTTCAAAAACTTAGTTTCATTTTTTTTCGCCTTTGGATGTATTAAATCTTGTCCTGGTGCGAGATCGTGTTTTAGATTGAGAGCCTCTGGCAGCTTGCAGTCTACAGGTCGCTCAAGTGCGTTGGTCACGCTTCAAGCATTTTCGGCAATTACTTCTACGCTCCAATTTCGTTCGGTTGGCGACGGACTGGAACCACTTGTGAAGGTGCATCGTCAACACGCGCTTCTTGGGGTTTAAGAAACCGAACGGTCACGGTTTTATGTGCAGCGTCAGTCTCTTACGAGCGATCTGAGTTTTTTCGGAAAATTTATCCTTAGCGATTGCGCTGAATGCTTGTTGTAACATCGGAAAATTAGTTTAGTGTTTTAGTAAGCGTTTTTGCTTGATGTTCAGGTTTGGGTGTGCTGGGAGGTGCTGTTGTCATTCTCTGAAAGCTAGTTGACCATTTCATGCACTTCCGTTTCAGTGGTTAAACTGTATTGTCTTAATGTGGCCACAGATCAATAAAGAAAAAGACAGCGGTGAGATTTAGACAAAACGGATTTAACTTGGCATGGATATCATCCACTTGCTGTTTCAGTTGTATAGTCCTTGGTCCGATCGCTAGTACAACCAGACATCGTTTTAAGCCTGAAACAGGTTTTCAGCAGGACTGACTAGTCCAGGCTATCCCTTACATATGTTTGTATTTGTAGTTATATAGGCAGTAATGCTAAAATTGGTAGCAAAGCAAACATGATCGTTTGGAAAATCCTGTATATTATCCTGTTCGCTCTTGTTAACTGAGATAATTGCGTCTATGAATCTGTAATCATGTCTGCACTTGGCGCCGTCAGTTGGCATGCCGAGTTGCGAACGCTGCAAACATAGATCGGGTACGCTGTAGTTTTTGTAGTACCTTGGATCGTGTGGATAAAAAAACTGTTGAGTTCAAGATAACGCTAAATATCTTAGCACCTTGTGTTGTACAGCGTTGTGCTTAGCAACTGCACTGGAGGTCTTGTTGTGAGCATGGGAAATAGGTTTTCAAACAAGCACAGTCCATCGAAAAAAGACAAGCATCTAGAAGCGCCTGACGCAGACGTTGAGGAAGTAACACAGAAAGATGCAAAAAGTGGGTCGAACAAGGATGAAGGCTCCAGCGTCAAGCGATCGGAAAGTTTCGGCAGCGCAATAAGGCGATCTTTTCGCAAAAGGAATCCTTTCAGGAAAAAATCGAGTCATCACAAAGAGAAAAACGGCAGCGCTGTAGAAGAGGAAACGAACGGAACTTTTAATCAGCCGAAGATCGTAATAACCTCACCTAGCGACGCGGAGGCGTCGATTGAGTCGGACAGTCCGAAAAAGAAGATAACAGTGTCTCCTGAACCGACTGGAGGGCTGCGCGATGCAGGCGGTGAGCCGCAAGATGCTTGCGGTTCCGCAGTAGAGGATGGAGTGACCGATGATTCCGTTGCCTCGCTGGAAAAACGCGACCAACATGACGACGAATCCCGCGCGAATGACACCGAATTAGAAACTGCCTCGGAGTGTCTGGCGGAATCATTGGAGCTGGAAAACGACAGCATGACGTTGGATTTAACTATTGACATCATGGACGCCATGCCTATCGGCGTAAGGTCGGATCGACTGCTCAGCAAAGAAGACGACGATACGGTCGTTGCTGCCGACGCAGCCACCGAAAGCTCAGAAGCTCTGCTCTCCAGCAGCGATGTCGTGATTGACAGCACGCGCGGACCTGTGCGCGTTGAAGAAAGTTACGCTGAACCGGAAGAAAAATCCGCGGACGTGGAATACGTTCATTCACCGCAAGAAGAAAGCTTTGAAAAAGACACGGAAACAATAGCTGAGATCGAAAGTACTCCGCAGGAGCAAGATGAATCTGAACTGACCAAAGACGCTGTTGTCGCTGATGCACCCCAGGAAGAAGAATCTCACGTTAGAGATGATATTGTTCACGAACAAACAGCGGTGCTGACTGACGAACAGGTACGTCAAGCATGCTTCGTTAGATAGTGTGTTGTGCTTTACTGACGTTCGACTTCAACTGGAAGTGAGTTGGAGAACACGTCCCTGAAAATAAATCGGTTGTGTAAGATTTAACTGTTTTTACCTTGCTTGATGCTCGCTCGACGTGTTCATTGGGCTGGCTCTTTCAGTTTTGGTCTGCTCGATTCGATAGGGGTCGTACCAACAAGTCGCTTTGATGAGACCCGTTTTCTCTGCCACTGGTTAGGATGACTGGCTTGATTGTGTTCTTGTCAGGAGCCGTCAAGTTTTGGACTGAATGGCACTTTACCGCTGCCCGCATTGACGCTCAACTTACCGCGAGCATATGTTGATACAATAGCGTGCTTCAAGACCTTTGAGTAAATCGTTCTGACCTAGTTGTTGTATGCTTGGGTGTGAATCATTGTGCGTGAAATGAGCGGTTATTGTGTTGTCAAGTGTTGCGTGATTACGCATAGCCGTCGGTTGTCAATGCGCGTGAAAAATATGAATTAGTTTGCCTTTCTTTGATTTTGCTGGCTAAAACAAATGCTATCAAGATCGCGTGCGTTGGTGGCACCCTACTTGTTGCATTCAGATTATCTTTTCTTGCCTATAATTTTTTGTGCATTCACAGTGGGAGAACTACACTGGTGCAAGAGTTACGGTATCAAAAGTGCTTCGTGTACACGTTTTATGTCTGGTAAAACCAGCGTAAAAGTTGTAGGTGCTTTTGATAAACACAATTAATTGCTCGTGCGCAGTTCTTAAAGTGTCTTCACGCAGAATCCGGTTTACGCTTCCGAACGTTTACGGGTAACGTCAGTTATGAGAAACGGTTCACATATTATGGAATGCTATCACACAGGAAGCGCGGAAGTCTTGCTCCACTCGTTGAAACATTACACAGCCTAGCTGGAGAAACTATGATGAAGAGTGGAAATGAAGCTTTGTGAATGTATACATACTCTGCAATCATTTGAAGGCAACAAAGCTCTGCACAAAATATTTCAATTCAAATTGCTCATTACTGCTGATCTGTTGGATAAAATTCTAACTGAAGCACATGGATGAAAAAGAAGCCCATCTACATAGACAGTTTGTTAACAATACTACAAGTCAACAAAAACAGGGTACTGCAATTACAACTTTGTAAGTGCGGCGTAATTAGAAGTAGGCTCTTGTATTACTGCATGTGAATTCCTATACAAGTCCAAGCTTTTTCCATTTAAGTTCTGTGCTCATTACAACAGCTCTTTAATTTTTCTTATGACAACAATTTCAGCAAGCGTGAATGAATGTCAACGCGTTGCATCAAATTTCTACTTTTGTTGTAACTGAAACAAAGTTATTTGCATTCACTTAATGTAATATAGGCACTTAACCAAATAAAATCAAAATGTGTGTGATATATGCATAAAATCAAAGCAAAACTGTCTGTTACTTATGTCAAAAACACCATGAAGACCATAGTATTGGATATAAGTAGAGTGCAGACCTTATAAACATGATAAAAACTTTAATGTACACTATGTTACTGGGTATCAGCAGGTGCAAGTGTGACAGGGTAGGCTGCTGCACATTCAGCATGCCCAATTGCAGACAAACAGCCTTGAACACTGCTACAGGAGGAGTCTGCCATATTACCTGAGACCAGGGGTCTCAAATTTGCGGCCCGCTAGGGCGTTTTGTGCGGCTCACGTTGCTTTTTGGGAATTTTCAAGTAATCAACATTTACGTTTAGTTAATTCACCGCTGTTTGAAAGTTCTCTGCTAGCGAGTGAACAAGTTTCTTTCAAACGAACGTAGAGACGGCTAAAAATGGCTTGTCTGTGGCTCATGATACCTTTCGCAGGAAACACGACGCAACAGCTATTTCTAGAAAATTCCGGAATTGTTGCGTCAGCGTCATAATGCGGCCCACGGGGTACTTTATTAGTCGTCATTTAGCCCTCGGAGCAATTTGAGTTTTAGACCCCTGCCTCAGACATTATCCAGGTAGCTTACTTCTATTCAAGTTCTAAAAAAATAGGCCTAGTAGACCAAAGCACTGATTATTTGGCTGAGGCTGTTTCACACATTGTGCCAATGTGCATAACGAACTTGTACCCATCAAGAAGAATTGATTCCAATACAAACCTGCCTGAGAAAATCTAGACAGTTTTCTCTACATCGAAACAGACAGAAAATGACACGAATTGAAGACAATATGCCTCAAATATGCCTCATAAAACCACATTTTGAAATAAAAAGTCAGTATCTACCATCAGTCAAACTTCTGCACTACGGTTTGTAGATGTTTAGCCAATAACACACCTTACCTATTTTGTAACAATTTGATCAGCTCCACGCAATTTTCAACTTCCACTTGCTTGAGTAGGAAGAGTAGGACAGGCTTCACACGCATTAAGAAGAGCAGCACCAACCTCCGCGGCTATCCGACTGAAAACAATTTTAAGTAAGCCGTGCGAAACGGAAAAAATTATGCCGGATACGGCCAACGGAGCATATGTGAACATTGCCGTGGGCCATTAACCGGTTCGTAAGCCGTAATCGGATTCTGTGTTAAGACACCTCAACACCTCGGCTATCGCATAAGCTCGTTGCTTATTCTTTGAAGCATTCTAATAGCCGGCACTACCGTACGAATTCATAAACCATACGAATGCAAATTTTTCCATTTTATGCAGAAGGTCGTCTTGGCTTGTATGTGCTGTCCGATTTCATTTTTATCAGACTGGGAATCATTGACTGAAGATTCCTGCTCACGATCGTGTGCACCGCTCTGAAATGTGCATGACTGTGGCTTCGGCCCGTTTGCCGCCTGGTCACGTGCTACAAATTCGCACAGTTCACTTGCCGGGTAATTCTGACGCTTGTATGTTGCATGGCACTAATCAGGTCTCGGCCGGCGTCATTGCCAATCCGCTGCTCGCCCCACTCTCGGGCAGCTCGTCGTCGATTGATCAGGACATGACAGTCGAAGAAATCGCCCGCCTGCAGCAAGTATGATCATAGCGCGAGATTTTCACAGCATGCGTCACGTGCCTGGTGATTTAAACGTGGCTCTTGAATGTGCGCTCTGCATGGCCTTGGACTTGCCTGCGCTCGGTTAACAGTTGCATTGTTTCTATGACATCATTGTTCCTGTGGCAACAGTTGCATTGTTTCTGTGGCATCATATTGCGTTAAAGTGCTTCCGGTAGCTGCATGCTTGTTGTCTTGAAGTTATTTGCTGTAAGTTTACAGGGTTGCAGCGACCACTGCTGCTTAACTCCGTTACAGTGCTGGAAAATATGATTTCTAAGTGCCAATGACGAGGGTGTCATTTCCCACCCATTTCAATAGTTTCGCTTGTCTTCTATGAATCGCAATCTGGTTTGAGTAAGGTTATCGATTGTCCTTCCTGTATTTGAAACTCGGAAGGGAAGATTCCGATAATTGTCCCATTAGACCAGTGTTTGTCAACCGATTTTGCACTACGGACCGGTTGGCATTATTTCCACGGACCGGCTTTCAAGGTGTGGCAGATAAATGAATCAAAAACAAAATATAATTTTTTAATTTCATGTAAATTTATTGTAACTCTCCATAACGTTGAATCAGCGGGAGCGTTGAGCTTGTTTCTCTGCAATAAGTTGGTAGACATTGACACCCGCAGGGTATTTCTCACGTCCAGTCTACTTCGCGATATCGTCTTGGTTGCTGTCAATGCAGAAAATCCCGCTTCACGAAGACATTTTGTTTTGTGCAAAAATGTATCCTTTCTCTGCGGACCGGTAAGGAACGCCTCGCAGACCAGTACCGGGCCGTGGACACGCTGGTTGCCGACTCCGATATTAGACCATTAGTGGGCAAACCTTTTGACTGGCAGGCAACTTGACAGCGGACCTGATGCGAAGCAAGTGGATGACTTGTTGTATAAAGTAATATCAATGAGATCTAAAATTGAATTGGATTTATTGCCGCAGTTTGGAACGAGCGTAACGTCGTAGTTTGCCCATGCTTGTATTAGACTACATTTTGGCGTGGGTTTCCGTTTGTGAATGATGAACATCATGTGTTGTAGGTTCTACGTAAAGATTTTATTTTACCGAGGCTTGTTTGCAAACAAAACATATTACCATCTAGTTTCATTTAAATCCTTTATTTTTGTGTTATTGTTTCTTCCACGACGTCCCAAGGCCCACTCTTTCCGAAAACATATACCGGTAACGACTGTACCTCGGGGTGTGTAAATTTTCAAACCCTTTTGAGTGTTTTTTAGAAGGCACGGCATGTAAACAATGCTGGTTTGCCTGTCTTAAGTTTGACCCTGGTAGCAACACAAAACTACAGTTGAATCGTTACAAAAAAGAAACCGTGATGTTGAATTTTTGTAGTTGAATGTATTTCACTCTATCTCCTAATGTGAGCATTTTTTTCTCTTGAGTGTGACGTGCCTTCTAAAATTTTACTAATGTGTGTCAAACGTTTATGGAAAGTACCCGACGCCAAAAAATTGCTAATCAGACGTACTTAGGAACTAGTGGACCAGAAGAACTTGCATGGAACCTAAACCAAATAGTTTCGGATCACACAGGTTCTTGTGTATCTAAAGAGTATGTGTGACCCCTTTGCCAGGCGCTGGTGTAAGGGTATCAATGGGCTGACTTGATCGAAGCGGGGATTCACCTGGTTGAAACCAGGTACATGTATGTATGTGTGTATATACAACCATGAACATGAAACATTGGCTGTCTATTCCTCTGCTCCACCGCTCGCTCAAGTCACATGCGTTTTCAACGTAAATGAGTTTTGCTTGCCGCTCATCGACATCCTGGTTGGTGCCGTAGCCGCTTTTTCTATTTTTTGAAAACGTAACTGCCAGTGGCGTATCTTTGTATCTAATTTCATGGAAGATCGTTTACGTTCGTCCCAGAGCAGCTAAACTGCAGATCTCGCAATGCCTCGACTGTCTGCCAAAAATAAGTATTTGGAACTTCTCGTGCGGCGACTCAAATGTCTTATAAAATGCTGGTCGTCGTATATTGCCATGACCGCTTGTGGTTTTCTGGTTTTAAGTAATTCCTAGGTTTTCGCCAGCTTTTTTCGTAGTGACTTTCCACACCTTCGGGTTTGAACGTTGACCAGGGCGCAAAATGGTTCGAGAGTATTCAGTACCGCTCCTCTGTTGTAGCTTTCTTGAGAAGCTGGTGAAGGCCGACTGCGCCGCTAGAATTCAAGGAATGCGTCGTTTGTAGTGAGCGCTTTGCTCACGGTGACGAAAAAAGAAGCCGTGCTCTCGTTGGACACTCTGTTGTCATGGCTTTGAGGAAAAAGAACTGGGTCGTGCCCGTTTAGTGGTCTAAGCTGCGATGAAAGCCACTTTGATATGCGCAATGAAGCCACGTCTATCGCAAGAGCAGTGCTGTGAAAATGGTTGTTATCTGAGTATCTGACCCCAGCATTTGCTTAACACACAACTGACATGGCTGGACGATTGAGGCACCACATAAATTATTAATGTCGCTGTGTATTGATTCCAAGCATGCCAGTGTCATCTTTTTGCAACAGTTATGCTCGCTAATCATCTAGCTAACCTATCGTAAACTTCAAGAATCTTGTTTCTGCTGTCGCATCAACTCCGCATTTATGTTAATCGTCGATGCACCCGATGTCATTGCATGGTTGATTAGAAAACCTTGTTGCTCAGCATGGGTTTGTGTGCCCAGTGTCGCAGTTTTGGGTAATTGTCACTAAAAAGCGAGCTGGGTCCAACCAAACCGAATGATTCGAGTCCAGATATTGGAAAGTTGGGATGCAGACATTAGCACTACAGTTGATAAAGGTACATGCTAATGCAAAGATGAAAATACGCAGATACATGTGAAGAAACCACCCCTCACAAATTTAAATTAGTGTATTACCAGCAAACATAATTTTTCTACGGTTAATATGGTACTGAAGACGAGCGGTTTAACTCTGTCGACAACAGTTTTTCCTCATCACCGCAATCTTCATCATAGTTACTTCCAAAAAGACTAAATATGGCATCAAATGATTGAAATCAGTAAAGTGTCGCAGAGACATAGCAAGGGAGGAACGAAGGGGGAGAATGCCTTGGGCGTAACTTTTTTGGGAGAGGGAAAATTGCATCTCAAGGACAGAAAAAAGAATGCCACCTTACGATCGAACACAAAAACAACGTTTTCCATGTTTTAAAACGATATATCTCATCAGTTTCTAATTGCTGTATAGAGGTATTGAATGTCCTTATTTATCCACAAAACGTTTTCAAGCACCACGCGTCTTTTACAACGTGTTTGCAATCAGTTATGTCGTTTCATTGTCTTATCTTTCGAGTGACTATTGATCCAACCTTTTGCAGTGTTTCGAAACATGTGGGTAACTTTTAAATTCATTTATGCATTGACCTTTTGGCTCAACCAATTTTGGCTTCAATGAAAACCGTATTTTTATAAAAATGCAAATGCTTGACTGCCTTGTGCTACGTTAAAAACAAAGGAGCAACCGCTGTAGATGAAAAATTATTTTTTGTCTGAATAGTTCGCCAACCTGTAGGTTACATTTTTGGAAAAACCCATGATGTTGAAAATGATTGAAAAAGTTGCGTTGATGCTTGAAGGTATATTGACCCAAAATGTTTTTTGTGAAACTTCAAAATAACAGTGTAAATCAGATGGCAGAAGCCAGGCTTGCTAACCATATTATATAGGGCACATGCACAAAATCGCACAATTTGTTGATAAAATACATTGTTGCAGGACGGGGTTACACTTCCGACATATTTCTTGCCCTGTGCGCCAAATTGGTCTGCTTCAGTGCACCAGCCTGAGCATGACACTGTGCTCAGGGTCACGGAAAGTAAAAATCTGTATATATCCTTTTACGTGGGTCACAGATTTATTTACTACAGTCACAAGAGCTGTGGATGTACAGGCTTCGTTACGGTTACTCTTGGTGTTGTACGCTATGTGGGAAAGCTCGCTTTTACATACGCAAAGCACTAGCATTTAAATTAGTTGGGAACCGCAAACATCCCGTTGTTATCATATGCTTGCGGTCGGTCAAACCAATCTTTTTAAGTTCAATGCGGCGAGTCCGAGTCCATAGCAGTAAGGCTCGTGTACAGTTCAAGTCCAAAATCTTGCGAAGGACTGGTGACCAAATGTAAGTCCATGAAAACTGGGCTCCATTCCGGTCTGATAATTACTCAACATTGCGTGTCATTCACGCTGTTGTCCAATACAACTGTTGCGCTTAGGTATTGCGTTGCGTCGCAGCAGTGATGGCGGCTGGCCAGGCAGCGGCAATCGATTTCGGCTTGTAAAAAGTTGCATGTCTCGCAGTGAGAATGTTGCAAAGATAACATTGATCTGCAGCGGAGAAGTCAATAGCTTCCTGTGTGCTGGCGACGCGCGTAGATCCAAGCGCAGCCAGTATTATTACCCACGGCTCACCTGCAAAGCATATGTTCAATGCTGGGAAGAATGAGCCTGGCATAAACCAAAAACAAACCTCGAAGTGCATGGTGTGATTAGATCCTGTGCTGCGCCAGCTGCACTTTCCCCTGTGTGGCGTTGGCGTGGTCGTTGCATGGAGAGTCTTGAGTTATGTTGCATATGTGCACGTCGTTATGAGTTTACCACCAAAAAAGTAAAGCGTTACCTGCGTCGAACATGCAAACCGATGCCGTAAGATATTTTTTTTTATTCGCGTCAGTAAACATGCATTAATCAGTGATGTTGTTCAAGACTAGGGTGGAGTGAATTTTCAAAATTGTGCAATACAAACTTTGGGGTGGTCTAAAAAGTTGGAAACATGGCCAAAACTAACTTTAAAATTGATGTTAAGTGGTTGAACCAAAAAACCTGCTTGCTACCTCACCCTCGGGGTCCTGTGGGGGTCAAATTTCATGAATTCGTCATAACTCAACTTCTAGGTAAGATAGAAATCTGATTGTGGACTCAAAAGATGCGGAAGACACAAGTTTCTATTAGTGATAAGAGGAAAATTTTGCCTTACTTCATTCTAAAAAAAGTTGTTATTGAAAAACTGTTTTTACACCATTTTCCCATAAATCGCAAAGATAAATGAATAAACTAGTTCATTTTCAAGTTCCACTCAAATTGCAATTTCAAAATTTTGACTTTTTTCAAAGGAACATTCTTCTAATCAATGAAGTTTCACCACTAGATATTTTATTGCATACAACCGTGCCCTGGCGGATTGAGAAGTGCAGAGCGGTCATCCTGTCTTAAAAGGCAACTAATGGGCAAGTTTCTTGATCTGTGATACGGGTTGGTTTTAGGAAGGGCATCCAGCTGTAAAAATTTATGCCTCAAAAAATCCTCACGAAAGTGGGGTACATCCGGCCGCTTTCATTGACGGGGACAGGATCGGATAAAATTGGATTACTAATACTTCATTGTAGAAACAGAAATATTTAAAAATACAATTGACATTTAGTTAGTCAATATCAAGCATGTTATTGTTAGAGTTACCATGCATTTTAATATTGTTTTCATCTATTTTTTAATTTTATATTATGTCTACTTGTAGACATAGCTTGCTTTATAAATGTTGACCAGAGGAAAAAGCACTAATACTATAGTATTGCATGATAGCCATGCGTTTGCCTGTACAAAAATATTTCCACCCAAGAAGTTACCAGCTACTGAAGATGTGATTTGTCATGTTCTATCTGAACCAAATTGTGGTACACGACAATCAACTGATCCTGTTGCCACAGAACTGGTACAGCACTGGATATATTGTAATGTATATCCATTGCACCGTTCTACAGTTGCAGAAAAATTCATTCAATGGTGCATACATTTAGTCTACTTAAAAGATACTCGAATAAGAAATGTGGTCTTACCTTCCAAAAGCAACTCAGTGATTTCATGGAAACAAGTAACAAACTGTATGACATATTTTGCCATGATAAAAATCGCAGAAGAGAACTTGAATTGAAACATCCACTATGTATGCCTGACATTGAGTTTTAATTTTATGAAGACCAAAAAGGAAGGTGAATACGGAAATGTGTACAGTGTTCTACAGTGTAGAATGGTGTAATGGATATACATTGTAATATATCCAGTGCTGTACCAGTTCTGTGGCCATAGCATCAGTTGATTGTCGTGTTTGGTTCAGATAGAACACGACAAATCACATCTTCAGTAGTTGGTAACTTCTTGGGTGGAAATATTTTTGTATAGGCAAACGCATGGATATCATGCAATACTGTAGTATTAGTGCTTTTTCTCTGGTCAACATGTTCATAAAGCAAGCCATGTCTACAAGTAGATATCACATAAAATCTAAAAATAGACAAAAACAATATTGAAATACATGGTAACTCTACAATAACATGCTTGATATTGACTAACTAACTGTCAAAAGTTTTTTAATATTTCTGTTTCTACAATGTAGTATTAGTAATCCAATTATTATCTGACCCTGTCCCCGTCAATGAGGATGGCTGGATGTACCCCACTTACGTGAGGATTTTTTGAGGCACAAATTTTTATAGCTGGATGCCTTTCCTAACGCCAATCTGTATCACAGATCAGGAAACTGGCCCATTAGTTGCCTTTTAAGACAAGATGGCCGCTATGCTCTTCTCACTCCGCCAGAGCACGGTTGTATGCAATAAAATATCTAGTGGTGAAATTTCATTGATTAGAAGAATGTTCCTTTAAAAAAAGTCAAAATTTTGAAATTAAATTTGAATGTCAACTTAAAAATAAACTAGTTTACTCATTGTCTGCGATTTATGGGAAAATGGTGTAAAAACAGTTTTTCAGTAATAACTTTGTTTAGAACGAAGTAAGGCAAAATTATCCTCTTATCACTAATAGAAACTTGTGTCTTCCGCATCTTTTGAGTCCACAGTCAGTTTTCTATCTCACGTAGTTGAGTTATGACGAATTCATGAAATTTGACCCCCACACGACCCCGAGGGTGAGGTAGCAAGCAGGTTTTTTGGTTCAACCACCTAATATCAATTTTAAAGTTAGTTTTGGCCATGTTTCCAACTTTTTAGACCACCCCAAAGTTTGTATTGCACAATTTTGAAAATTCACTCCACCCTACTCAAGACGTGTTTTAGTTTCTTTTGTCGTCTCTATTCCATGTTAAAAGTCGTTTTAGCTGAGTTTCGTTTGTGCATTGTAATGTTATATTTCGAACACCCACGATATCTTGTTTTGCGAAACTGCACGCGTAAATTAACATCACGTTCCTGTTGGTAGGAGGCGCAGATGCGCAAGGAGCAGGAGGCGTGGGAGAGCGAAGAACGGGAACGAAAAGAAGAGATGATAGAAAGAATAAAAGAAAGCGAAGAAAACGCGCAAGAGGAAAAACCTCTACAAAACGGGATATCCGGCATGGTGAGCTGGCAGATTGTTTCAATCAAAAATCATCGTGCTTGATCACCCACTGTTGTGTTTGGCGGCAGAACCTCCACGAGAGAATGCGATTGCTGTGAGAAGTTCCCAAGCTATCCCGGGGGATGGTTACAGTCACTGAGTTGCCAAGTCATTAGTAGGTCACACTTAGCATCACCCACCCAGCCCCGACGAAAGACGTGTCCAATACGTTGAGGTCAGATCCAGCTGCAGAGCTACCTGAGTAGAGAAATATGCCCCACCTGTCTATCGGTTCCCCTTGCATGGACTAATTGCCTTGCGTGGCTGAATGGCTCAGTCTGCCTTTGAAAGACCCTGTTTGTCCCATACCTGAAGCCATGTCAGACGTCTCCGCTTAGGGCCAGAGTGTGCCTGGGGATAATGATGGCTGAAAGGTGTCCCAATTTCCCCAAAACTGCACAATCTCCAAACTGCAGTCCCATCACCGGTGGAAGTCATTCCAAATGCTTCACCGCTGTTATGGGATGGTATCCTCCTGCTTTTTGGACGCGGTGTTCATTAACGTACTGCTAGAACAAGAACTATGTTAACAAAGAGAGATTACATAAATAGCGTAGTCGTTCACTTTAAGTCACCGCTCATCAGGTGCCGAGAAAGCCATAATAATCGCACAATCGAAGACGTTTCAGAGCACCTAGAGGGGAAAGAACAGGAAAGAAGATCGCACACGAGGATTTAATGCAACCAAACCATCGTGGTTCAGAGTTGGATGCGCTTTGCAATTAGTGGTGGAAGTTCGCAAAACAACCATCTGCAAAAGTTCTTTATACATTTTTGTGCTTGCCAGTGTTCCTCATCGATATCCTGTCGGCCGATCGTTGTATCAAGATAAGGGGTTTTATCTCCCAGAAGTTCCCCATCACAACTAACGAACCAACCATTTTCTTGCAGCGAAGCTTAGTGTGAAACATTTTTGTCAACTTGCCATTACGACATTCGTGTGTGAATGCGAGGGGAGATAGCATCGCGATCTGGAGTTATCTTCCATTTTTTGTACTTAGAAATCAGTGTCAGCGGACGAGGACAGTCCGACGCATCACGTCCACTCAACGTCCCCTACTTCGAAATCTGCGCCGCCTGTGCCTGCGAAGCCGTCTTACAAAGATATAGCCAACGTGCCCAGCCAGTACGGGAAAGCAAGAGCGCAGGTTGCCGCTTCGTTCTATTTCCTATTGCTGTTTTTAAGTTGATCTGAACGTCACTTTTGCTTTTGCGAACTGGAAGTGATTTAGTCTTCAGGTCCGTCAGTTGCGTTGTTGCGAGGCAACGGAACCAGTTAGGAATTCGGGTTCCCTTCCTGTTCGACGCCTCTTTCGTTGCAATTTGCAGCAGGGTCGCGTTTCGTCCTCGAAATATTCGCCATTATCTGAACTAAAAGATTGAACATCCTGATGCATCAGCTATAACCGATCTACTCAACAATAGCTTCGCCGCTATGACGAAGTTATTCCGTAGCTGCGTTTATGCGCGTCACTGGTGCACGCTCAGCTGCAGCATCTCGCCTGGATGTTGCGTCTTTACCGTGCTGCAAGCTGGTCTCATTGCTTCTCTGCAATTCGGTGGTTAGTTTGGCGTTCCGTGTAATCAAGTTCACGGCGCCCTTGGTGGAATTTTTGCGTTCGACACTTCAGTTTGGTCTTATCGCAGACGCGTTTGCTTTTTTTTTGGTTAAAAACAATTTTTCCCGCGCTCAGCCGGACTACGACGGAGATGATGTTGCATCTGACGTTTCGTCGCCGCTACTTGTTGAGGAAGCGCAGTTCGAGGTTTGTGGCTTCTCGCGTTGCGCGTCATCAAGTTTGCGACAAGTTCGGCTCGTTGCTTTAAAAGTGACACGTTTTCCTCAGATCTCGCCCAAAAAAGTGGAATTGGGCCACGGCGCCATGGCCGATCTGGCGCGAGAGCCCCCCTCCTACCGTGAATTGAGCCACGTTCCGGTTCGCTCGACGTCGAGTGACGACAGCAAGCCCGAGCCGCGCC
>JGI24021J15306_10002425_pt1 | contig 20102 bp, 10 predicted proteins | sample Ectturendosymbi1_FD_15306 | JGI IMG/M metagenome (IMG submission 15306)
TGATCTGAGATGTGCATTACCTGCTGCAAAGCCTGGAATTGAACTTTTGATTTCTAAAAAGCAGCCACATCCGTCCCACTGATGAAAGTTAATTGCCTATAAATTGTTCTTACGTTCAATGTTTGTTGATTTTGTATTAGGGTGGGGCGCGAATTTTGTTGGCATCGTCAAAGGGGGGCGCGTCCCAAAAAGTTTGCTATCTTCTGTCACATATTTACAGACAAGAATGAGGCTGACTGATATGCAAGAGAATCAATCATTGCTCTGTCAAATCATTTCAATCAAATCATTGACAATCAAATCATTGACAAGAATGAGGCTGACTGATATGCAAGAGAATCAATCATTGCTCTGTGATGTATGTTATGCAACAAGGGATAAATTTTCATATGAAGTTCTCATTGTTATGTAACTGACAGCACAAAGCAATGACAGTGCTAGCCTGAATGAGAACAAATGAAAAATTTAGTGATGCAAGCCTCAAACAGTTGCAGTTAGTCAATATAAATCATGTAATGAGCTCAGTACCCCTTTTTGTCACGCCTAAGCAGTCCAGCACCCCCTACCATCGGCTAACACCTTTGTCCAAACGCATTCCTTTCACCTTTGACCGTCACACATGTGACCTTCCCCAGCACCCCCTGAAATTGATTTTAGCACCTCAGGTTAAGAGACCCTGATCTAGCGTTTGTGGTTCTAAAGTTATGGCCAAAAAGCCACTTTTGTAAAAAAAATTACTTTTTGGCCCTAACTTCTTAACCAGAAACGCTAGATGACTAATCAAAGGCTCTGTTATAGCCTAGTTTCCACTAAAAACTTGAGTCAAAAAATTGGCTTTTGGCATTGGTGCTCCGGGCCTGGTGTCCTTGGTCAAAAAGGCTTAAACCTACTCTACTTACAACATCACCCACAAAAAAAACAAAATCCAAAAAAATCTAAACTAGAAGATTGTCCACATCTTCAAAGGGTTTAAACAGCTCTCTAGCTCAATCATCTGGCAAGTTATGATGGTGCAAAATGACACAAGAGAAGTGTCTCAGATAGCAAGTATGAATATATCTTACACCGGTGCCAAATGTTAAGAAACATGCTCATGAGGTGTGCTTACGATAATGACAAGAGAGATCCGGGCATGATTAATGTTGAAACCACGCAACTGTTAAACTCAGACACTAAAGGTGAAGAATTTACTAGATTTATGGAAGATTAATGCACCTTATGTATGAAAATAAACCATTCAATGATATTGCACCTTATAATCATGTATGGCTTATAGTCTGCAAAATATGCTACCATTCTGATTCTGTAAATTGCAGTTGTTTGTACTTAACATCTTAAACTAACAAAGGCATTGTAATTTTTTCATTGCAACTCATCTAGATTCTGTGGCAAGCGCACATGTTACATTTTGTTTTAGAAGTAATTTGTTACACTGCAGCATCAACATGTCCATGTTGTTGTCATGATTGGAGAAAAATTGCTATGCTTTCAAAACCTATCCTTTAAACTAGTAAGTAAAGAAAAAATGTTGACATTTCTCCTAGTAATATCTTGTATTTTATAAATATTTTTCTGTGTAAGTTTAAGTTGATGAACTAGTTTATGCTCAACAATGCTTCTTGAAGTATGTAAAAAAGGCTTGGTTTTTGGCATTAGTACCATTGCTTGAATCTTTCAAGTTTCATATGCATGTTTGATAAATATAACAAAAGATTAAATTTCACATCCAATTATCAATTTAGCAGTAATAATCTGGCTAGAGACTAGCATCTCTAAATAAAAATGTAATAAGTATTATTGCTTTAGCTGTAAACAAAGAGATGGCATTCTACTCTGCTGCCCACTTCCATACTACACAGGCTGTACTCTCTTATAAAGTCTGGCATTTAAAAAAAATATTACTGTGTATAGCAGAATTGGATCACTTATATACATTATGTTAGTTCAATTACACTAACACCTTCAAATTTGTCAATTACAATTATACTCTTACACTTGCAATCTGTTATCAATTAAAATTACAAATTTTTTAAAATAGAATAAGAAAATGAAAACAATACATCCAGACATGTTGGAATGATTCCAGAAGTGGTACCAGAACAGACTTTTTTGCAAGCTTTAGAGAACAGCTTTCACAGTTTTTCACCATGTATCCAACAATCTTTTGCTCATTTAGACACCTTATGAATTCTGCTCACCAGTGGAACTACATATTTGTATTTCCTGCAGATATAGTTAACACGGTGGTGGATGATGGCACAAACACTTGTCGCAATTAAAGTAACAACGGTTGATTGTTTGAACAATGATTAATTGTCAAATACAGTTTCTGAAACACAACAGAAACAAAACCTAACATTCTGCCAACACAGTTTAAACTTAGCTCAGCTAACTGACTGAACCATGTTTAGCCAAATGCACGACAAACAATCAACAATTCTGGGGCAAGTACACAACTGGTTGATTTACAGTAAATTAAACAAGCAGCTCAAACACACATCCAGCTAAAACGTCAATACTGATTGGCAAACTGCAACTGCATGCTAATTCTCCAACAAGCAATAAAGAGTATGTATGAAAATGATGTGGGTTCCATGGCTCAGATTCTCGTTAAGGTTATGAGAAAGCTCACTGATAAGAATGGCAGAATTTGGGCTATATGCTTTAAGAGCCAGAAACGTCACTAAATAGATGGAGCAGCAAATTTATGACAGGTTTTGTCCATGTGGAAACAGAAAAACAAGTCGTACAGTCATCACTGTCACAAACAGTGCTAATGGACACAAGGTAGTAATGAATCACTAGGCCTGAAAAGGTGGCAGTATATGTCAAATCTGTTTTTTTTCACTGAGACATTTTGGTCATTTTTTGCTGAGGTATTTATCTCACAGATGTAGTAAGACTCGCTGTAACAGTGTTCATTAGCCTGTATTTTCAGACATTGGTCATTTCAAAAAATCTATGACTGAAAAATGACCGAAAAAAAACAGTGTTAAATGCTGCTGTCAGATCGAGTTGTGGTTTTAAAATGGCACTTAATGTACCAAAAGTTTTTTTCAGAACTGCGGGTGTGTGGTGTTATGTGAAATAGATATCTTATAAAAAGTGCTGATTAACTTCATAGTCATTGTGGAGACAGTTTGCTTGAACACAGTTATGTCCCAGTTTGAATCATCGCAAAGTGAAGGAATAAGAGCCCAATCAGCTGATTTCTAGAAAACTTACAGCAAATCTAGAGTTTTTGATTGTTGTTGACCCTGGAAAGAGCGCACATTAAATTCAATGTCTGGGTTAAATACAACATGTAGCAGCGGTGCAGGGTTAGCTTTGCCATGTCAATTCAGTTTTACTCTTGCTGACCTATCATGTTTGTTAGTGGCCATGGAACTCTGTAATAAACACTATCTTGCTCCATACAAGTGTCTTTTAGTTCTCTCATATCGCAAGCATTCTTGCTGACTCATGCATTATCTGTTGAATCAATGCATCATGTACGAGCATACTACACTGTGTTTACTCTGTATTGGCCAGCCTGGCTACCATGTATGTGATCGTTCTGCGCACCTGACAAGCTCTGTGAAGTAGTAGCAGGCAGAGCAGTGGAGCTGGAGCCAAAAACTTTTAGATTTTGGAGCCAGAGCCTGAAATTTGGGTTCCAGGTTGCACAGACGTAGTTTGTGGGGCAAGCAACTTATACAAATAATACAATAGTTTTTAGTTTTAATGGACCAAATCGTTCTGGAGCCGGAACCAAAAACTTCTAGAAAAAATATATAATTATAATCAATTACAATTGTAATTGATCCAACTCTGGTGTGTAGTATGTTGGTTAGTAGTAAGGTTAACAAAGCTGCTGCTTATTCTCACACTTTTGCATGGGTAAGCAAATACAGTTACTATTTATTTTGTAAGGCACTTGTCACTTGTGCTTTACATTTGTGAGATCTTCCGTTTATACTATTACTAATCAAGTTCCTAATCCAGTGTTTCTCAAACATTCATGAGCTTTGGCCCCCTTCAAAAGACACTAAACACTTGTTACTCGTAACTGGCAAATACTCAACATATCGTGACACTTGGGTTATGCTATATTACGGCAAAGCTACCTAGTGAAGGCCTCTGCTCGTGGTCCCCAGAGAACCGTTCCGTGATCCCAAGGGATGCCGAGGGTCCCATTTGAGAAACCCTGTCCTAGTCAATGTGTTTATTTCACTTAAATTATTGTTGAAAGTTTGTAAATTTTAGAGATATTTATGATAATTTATAATGAAATATTTTTAAAATTTTAGTAACAGACTGTGATGTATGATTGGTTTACTATCAAAGAAGACTGTAGACACACACCTATGTGCGTAGTGTGCATATCAGGAAAAAATAACTTTAAATGAAGAGTAATAACAGATGTAGTTTAGTTCGTATGTTATTTATTCTAGATAGATTCAATGAACTGTAGAAATCACAAGCATTGATTTGGTAATGTTTAAGTAATGCATAGTTTTCAAAATATAGCACAATGATATGCCCTGAAATGAAATGGTTATTATGAAAAGAACTATACATCAAGTCATATACAGCCATCCTGAATCTTCGTTATTCCTTAACATTTTTTCACTGTGTAAATGCATTTTATTTTAAGTTTTAAGCTAGCAGATGAGTTTTGTCTGAACCAATATCTTGATGTTGTTGTATTTTTAGGATTTCTACCATCTTTGCTGACAACAACTTTGTTAGGTGCCTGGGGTGACCTTGCTGGAAGAAGACTACCACTTCTGTTTTCCTGCTTTGGCTTACTGATTTTGATTGTAGTATATATAATTGTAATTCATTTTGAACTTCATGTAGCGTATCTCTTATTGGGAAGATTACTTAGTGGGTTATGTGGTGATTTTCCTGTTGCGCTTGGTTCCAGTTATGCATACATTGGTGACATTACAACTCATCGCTCAAGGACAGTAAGACTTGCATTTGGAGAAGCTAGTCTTGCACTTGGTGGAATAGCTGGTAGTTTAGTGAGTGGAGTATGGGTAGATGCTCAGGTAACTTTGAAGTTTAATTGTTGTTGCCTATCACTTTTCACACTGACTTTTTAGATGAGCATCAAACCTTAAAAGCATTGAAATGCATTTATGAAATTATGTTGCAGTGTTTTTTTTTATCTGTTTAAGGTTTTTGTTGTAAGGTATTGAAATACCAAGCACCTATGAAGAATTTTGTGAACTTTTTTGACAGTTTGTGACAAAATGGTTTGCAGAATGGAAGTTAGTGTTATATATGCCAGTGTGTACGTTTGTGAAACTTCAACATCCCATGGAAATGTCATGCAATGAAAAATTTCTCATTCTATCAAGGAAATGAACCAGACAAAAAACATTAAACTGTTTTTATCATATATACACAGATTATTTTGCTGTGACTAAAAACTATAAACAACTTTTATGTTTAAATTACAGCTTGACACCTATTTTTCAAAATATGCTATTAAAATGCCATAGCTTTTCAAAATGGCTAAATTGGTTTTGGTAAGCTTCTACAAACCAATAAAATTCTTATATATCTATTACTATGCTCAACAAAACAGCATCCTTCTTCACAGCTCAACTAATTTGTATCTTTTGCAGGGTTATGAAAATCCTTTATGGCTACTGTTTGCATCCATGGTGTTTTGTATGTTGTACATCAGTTTGATTTTACCAGAGTCTGTGATTCTGCAAGATACTTCCATTTTTCGGAGACTTGGGTAAACCATGCTTTCATGTAAAAATTTTGCTTTAAATTCAAACTGATCAGTTTTGTAAGCTTGCCATATTGTAAGTTACGTGTCAAATACAGAGTGAATTTTTCAAAAAGCTAGTGCTCAAAATAGAGTTTTTTTGGGAGTTATGTATTTTCATATAAATAAGCTCATAGCAAAAAGGCAGCCAAAATAATTTCAAAGGCAAACTTATCCGAGTGAAAAGAGCCATATATATGACCATGGGCATTGGAAGGGAGATCAGAGGGGACATTGGCCCCCCTGGATTTTGAAAATTTCAACAAAAAAAGGTTTTCTTAGTTTCAAGTTTGGTTGATCACTTAGGAATGCTAAAGATTCCCGAATCTTTCAGAGTTATACAAGGACTGTAATGTACAAAGAGCATGTATTTCTGTAGAAAGCACAAAGTCAGTATTGATTGCACTTTTCATTAACGTAGGTTTTGACTTGATTGCTGCTTACTTATGCATGCAAATTGAAACAAACTTCCGAGCTATTAAAAAGGTGTAAAATAATTCCATTGCATGTGGTGGTAAAGCTTAGTTTTGAGGGTTGAGTTAATGGCTCACAGGTTTATATGTAGGCCATTGTTATGCTCTTAGTGACAACCTTTTCTGAGGATTTTAATAAAAAATGAAAACAAAGTCATCATAATTCAAGATTTTTGGCATCTTATTTTTCTTGTTGCAGCGTTAGTATATAAGTGTGGAAAGGTGATTGCTTTTAAATTTGCAAGCATTTTTAAGACTCCTTTAAAGGTCAACTAGGCTAGTCAAATTGGGAAAATAGTTGGACAAAATTAGTAGAAAGCTGTAAATTGGTATATGCCCTCCACTCAACAGCCATGACAACATACCAAAAGTCCCCATGTATCTTCCTTGAGCTTTCGCCACTATGATGTCATAACGTCAATGATTATATTAATTAGAAAAATGATTTCACATGGAGATATAATTTAGTATGTGATGGTATTTCAAATCGATTATTTTTTTTATCAAAAGGGTATAAAATGCACTGAAATGTTGTTGCAAACATTAATGAACAAAGGAGCATGAAATCAGAATGTCATGAACTCGTTATGATGTCATCGTATGATTGCATCATCCTGGAATTACCTCATAGTTGGGATTACAGGGCTTTTTACTGGAATTTCGATGAACCAAAAATACTATGCAAGAAACCATTAAGCAATCCAGGATAGGTGCTCCACACAACATAGGCATAACCAGGAAGGGCGTAGGGGTCCATGTCCCCCCAAATTTTTAGAACTTATATCATTTTGTGCTTTGAGAGGCGGTATCCCAAACAAAATAGTGTCATTTGCCTAAAATCAAACATTTTGCCATCCCCAATTTTTTGCCCCCCAAAACTTTGGGCTGGCTTTGCTTGTGCCACACAACTTGGGGCTTGAGTTCACAATATACATGTTGTACACTGTATTTCAGTTCGAATCAAACTGTGCGTATATAAAAGGTTGTGAAGGGGATGTTTGTGTTTGTTTAGTCGTATGAACCATCCTCCGTCACCCAATAAACATGGTCTGTATTAGCATTTTTCGGCAATTAATCGTGAAATCACCGTAGAAGGGTTGTTGTCTGAAATATTGTACTCAACGGTGTAGTGAGGCTAAGTGTCACCTGGGGCCGACCACACAAGTTCCGCCCCTTCCACCTTCCAAATTTGCTCACAACAATTTAAAATGCAAAGATCATGTTTCGCGCTTGTTAAAGATATAAGGAATAATAAAGCACTTTGAACACCAGAATCAAAGGGTCTCAAGCTAAAATACGCATTTTCTTCATTTGCTATTATAGCTCTTGTTGTAAAATTCGATGTAGGCAGGGATGCATGATGGGGACACTGCCTCCCTGCCCTTTGAAAGGGGGGCAACGAGGGCAAAGGTGCCCTTACATAACAGCATCATATGTAATTTCATGGACGCCAGAGAGTAGTGAAATGATGGGGATATTGCCTTCTGCCCTTTGAAAAGGAGGGCAACAGGGCATGCCTTTCATAACAGAACCACAGGTAATTTTATGGTTTATCAAGATCAATTTCAAACAAATTTATTGCAGTTATTCGAGCATCCATAAAATTCTGAATGGTATTCTGTAATTTCTGCAATTATTTGAGGTCAACATTGTTGCTGCGCAAAAGCAAGCATAATTGCTAACCTTTTTTTGTTTTTTACAAGTTTCCATTGCCCTCAACTCTTCTACTGCCCCCTCCTTGCCCTACCCTGTAAGCAAATTTAAGCTGCCAGAAGTAATTTTCTTAACTTGGTCACACAAATTGTTTGCAGTTTTTACGTGTTTTATAAACATTGGGTGATACAGTAGTTGGAGATGAAAATGTGCCGAACAATTTTCGTTGACTGAGTATTTTTTATAATTTCTTTTTGTATAAAGCAGTTTCCATCGTTAATGTGATCATATGTACAAAGATTAATCCCTCGAAGAAAGTATTTAGCTTAATTATTACTACCATCACCAATGCCAAAGGCTGTGTTCATGATAGTTGGAAAAATTTTTAAAGGAGGGGCCACTAGGAGATTTTTCCAAAATTTTGCCGGAAGGGGGCCAAAAGTGGTGAATTTGTTTTTCACACTCGAAACTAAAGGCAGCTTCACACTGAATCTGGTTATGGCTTACGATCTGGCTTATGGCCAACGGCAGTCTTCACACCAGCTCCATTGGCCGTGTAAATTTTCTCGGTTTCGACCAGCTTACTTGAAATTGTTTTAAGTAAGCCGGATTGCCATGGTTGTCGGTGATGGTGTTCTTGCTGCACGTGGGAAGACTGACATTGGACATAAGCCGATTTGTAAGCCGTAACCGGATTCTGCGTGAAGCTGACTTAAGAAAACAAACTTTTTTTGCTGAAATTTTTTAAATCCAGGGGGGACCAAGACCCCCTTGCCCCCTTCCGACGCCCATTCCCTGCGTTTGAATACACATTGACTGACGGCTCATTTCTCTTAAGTTTTCAATGATAATAAGATTTTTTGCAGTGCTGACAGGGAATGACAATCTTTTAAATAATAATAGCAATCGCTTTATTTTCACAAACATGCTAGCTGCATGGAACAGACACATCATTTCGTCACCAGACAATAATTAGCTCAAAGGCCAGCGAATCAACCGGGAGGTCATCTCTCAGCCAGTTGTAGTGGTCCAGAAGGTAGTGAGAAATTATTTGAAGAGTTTCATGTGAGCTAGAAAATGTTGGTTTCAGACTGAAGTGAATGTTCCACGTAAAAACTTATTAGATGTGTTGCATACAAAAAATACTATCATAGAAAAAGCATATAACCTGAAACGGTGTACGGAAAGATGTTCACTTCAGAAATTGATATGCAACATGTGAAAAAGGATTTTTACGAAGCCCATTATTTTTTGAGAGTTTGAGAAAACACCTCTGTTCACGTAAAGCATTGAAGTTAGTGTCTTTTATTTAAAGTAGGTTATTTTGCTAATGTTTTGCATAGGGCTATAGACTGCTCACAAAGGATACATTTATACACAGTTTGAAAATTTTCAATCCAAATATTTCAGGAATTTATGAAATTGAATAAAAATGACACGAAAAATAAATGCATTGTGAAAAAAACATTGTTTTACAAAATGTTATTTGAGAATCCCATGCCATTCAATATGCGCTTATGAATTATAACACAGTGTAATGTTAAGTAAATGGCCGGTATTTTTACTAAACCCATCTGGCAACCCTACATAGGAAGCAAATGCTCTCCTCATCCTAATAGTGTTTACTTTTGGACAGTGTAGTACAATTATCAATTCTCCACATCCCCTGAGAAACGTGGAAAAATCCAGGTTTTCTGGCAGGTTTAACAAAATTAGTACTTCAATACTTCTCCAACATTTGGATTGAAATCCTGTTTGCTAATGGTTGAAGACAGTTTTTTTGCAAAACTACCAATCATAAAACTAAGTCTGCACAATAGTGCTGTTTTTAGTCTTCAGCAAATATTTCGCAGAGATTTGCCTGAAAATGTAACTTTCTAACATTCTAAACTTCCATCTTGAAATTTTGCACTGTCTGTTTCTGAATACGTTAAAACCAATGTTACGACAAAACTTGCATCTTTAAATTTTACGTTGTCAGTTTCTCAATACGTTGTAATTAACGCTATGACAAACCAGCTACCTTTCTGCATGAAACGAATCATGGCAGTATGCACACGTGCAGCTTTTAAACTCTTATTGTTTCCCGATAATGACCTTTCTTGCAGTATACCACACAGTAAAATGTCAGACAGAAGCAGTTAACAATCTTTCGCGGTCTATAGAAACTTACAAAATTCTAAAAATCAGTTGCTCGAAGCTAGAATTTATAAAAATATCAGAATCAGTGATACCACATCAAACTCTGTTTCAGCATCAATTTGCTATGATTAACATCTAACACGAAAAGCTCTTCACACAAAACATGGCAAACGTCTCTTTTATTTTTTAAATCTGTCCGTATACAAAATTTAAAGAGAAAAATATGGGGGGACATGGCATATTATATCCCCAGTCTCTAAAAAAATTGGGGGCACATCGTTCGTGTCCCCTATGCCCATGAAGCTACATGTAGCACGCAACACAATTAAATGATGAACAAGTGCGAAACACTATTTTCAACATACATGACACTCATGTTATCATAACACTGTACCAGGAAAAGCTTCAGTAGGACACATGGGGACTTTTAGTATGTTGTATAGGGTAGTTCAAGGATTGCATTCAGCAATTTTCAGCTCTTTACTAATTTTTTCTGACCTCGGCCAAAAATTGACCTAAGATTACTAGAGTAAACTGCTGGCAGCCAAACTTCATTCACCTTATGTTAAGGAGTCAGAAGTTTTGGAAAGGTTGGGGTCAGAGTCAGATATTTTACCTCTAATTCTGCAACCTAGGCCTACACTATAAATTACAAATGCACAGTAACTTTATGACAAAAACATCTAGGCTGGTTGTGATGAGATTCGTAATCAACGAATTCAGAACCATATTCACAATAATCAAAAACTTTTTATTGATGTTATATGTAAGTATCAAAATAAAACCTAATGAATTTCAAGTTTAGCATAGCAAATCTTTGAAAATGATTAGTTTCTTTGATGACTAGGCCTATCAGTATTGGGCTACAATGTGTTAAATCCTTGTCATTCAGGCTCTTACAAATTTGTTTGTGTTACAAATATTAAGCCTACAATGAAGTATTTTTATATGATAGACATGTTAACACTTTGGTGTCTGGCTGCTTTTGGAGATTTTCGAGAAAAAAACACCAAAATGCATGTGGCTTTGTGCGGGAATTTCTCCGGTCCGGTAAGCGCTACCGACCCTGTTAAAGGCTCAAAAGACGTGGCAAGTCTTCTAGTTTGCACTCAAAAAAAATTTTGGGGTGGGGGGTGCGGATTTTTTGTGAGTGACGTCATAAGTGGAGGAATTTTAGGCCACCTTGGCCCACTTCACCTGACCCTGGGCTCAAACCGTTAGATGGTAGTATTTCGCTGAAGTTTTGATAAGAAACTAGGCTACAATCCGAGTCTTTTGATACTTTGGATGACCTGCTGGATTTCACGTTCAAAAGTTATGATCTAAAGTAGTAAAAATATTTGACTAATTAGATAATTAATTTCTTTGTTTTAGATCATAACTTTTAAACCAGAAATGCTAGAAAGTTGATCAAAGGCTCGAAAGACTCGGGCTCGAGCCTAGTTTCCAATAAAAACTTCAGCGAAATACTTTGGCCTAGCGGTTGGGCCCTAGGCCAGGTAACATGAGCCAAAATGGCCCCAAAACTACTTCACTTATGATGTCACTCACAAAAAATCTGCAACCCCCAACCAACAAATTTTTTTTCGAGTGCAGACTAGAAGACTGGCCGATACGTTTGAGCCTTTGAACAGCTCTCTAGCACAATCGGCGGAGGATCTATGGCGTTGGTAAGGCAACCGAAAACTGCTGTTTTTAGGCCGAAATCTAGGTACGAATATATCATACGCCAGCTCTCAAAGTATTAAGCAAACATAATACGTGCAGTCTCACAAGCATTCAGCTGATATTATCATTCACCATTTGGCCATTAACCCTTTCATCTGATACAAGTTAAGCAAACTGAAAAACTATTTAGCATTATGAGATTTGCTTAATTTGTTCTCATACACCAAACATACTTCACCTCATGTTCAGTCCTGACGTCACACAGATGAATGAGCAAGACAGTTCCACATATTTGAAACTTGCCCAATTTCCTATGTGTGGAAGTGCATACCTTGGCCATTTCAACTCAAAGTGCTGAAAAATTTCACAGGTGTATTCATGGAAACATATTTTATCAAATTCCGCCAAAAAATTGCATTGTTTTATTTTCTTTTCACATGACCTTTTAAGGACCACCACCTTCTTTGCTTTGCTGGCCATTGTTGGCTCATTACTGCATCAAACTATGTGGTTCCCACATGCCAACAGTTTTGATCCATTCAGTTACTATGATGACTTGAAATGAAAACAGACAAGCAGATATCTTGCTCTAAATGTCAACACTGCAATTTTACTAACAGCTGGCAATGTCATGTTTTACAAGTGTTGTGTCTGTATTGTTCAAATGGAAAGCAGGTATTGAGAGCCTGAAATGCCTTCCAGCCCAAGCTGAGTGAAACTGTAAATATACTGCTTGCATTGACAGCAAAATCTATAAAAGTCAAGTACCAATTAATTTATAGTGTATTTAAGACATTAAAACATTTTGTGTGTTGCTACAGTTGGCCAAGTTAAGTGCAAAGTCCTTTATTGTCTTTATATTGACCACACAGGAAGTTATTTTCACTTGCACCATTACGTGGAATGTGGAAATTTCTCAAGTTTGACTGCAATCGGACAACCAAAGTTCTCGCAGTAGTGTTTTGCTTTTTTGTCTCTGAAACCGTTTTCATTGGAATTCCAGATGTTTTGGCTGTGGTTGAGTTGTCTCTACCTCTGTGTTTTACCAACTCAATGGTTGGGTGAGTCTCATTTTGGAAAGTATATATCTTTTTCTGTCTCTTGCTGTAAATGAGGTAGTGTGTGAATGTGGCCATGATTGTTGTGTTGACACATGAAAACTGTTAGTGTCAGGGAGAGTGAGTGCTGATATGAAATTTAAATCATGTTTTTGTTTGAATTTAAACTATTGCTGAAAATCCTGCTTTTCCATTAAGTTAAAAGATTCCAAATTTTGTGGGGGGAAGGTTGTTTTGAAACTATTCTGTTGCTAAAGTTTCCCAAGCAAATTTTTAGCAGTGATTTACATTGTTTGCACCATGTTGATATTATTGTAATGAATTTTTTTAATTATTTTTCTTTGTTTGCTCAAAAACCTTGACCACATTGTAACAGATAAGAGTACTTCCATTTTTTACTATAACACACATACAAACAAGGATTGTGTTGAATAGCCACAAAGTGATACTAAAATTAAGCATGCTCTCATAAAAAAGCAAATTCGATCACTTTTTGCTCAGTAGTTTTTTCACCCTAAGCCTTGAGAGTTAGATTTTCTAAGAGGGATGTTTCATAAACCTAATGGTGCATTGTGTATGTTTTGACAGTCTCAAAATAATTTGCAACATTAGCATATGTTCTGGTGTTTTAGCATGTCTAAATTGAAGCTATTTAAAATTCAAATTTGGTATTAATTTTAAGACAGTCATGCAATGTTTGATTAAATGTTATCATGGAAATATTTACATCATTATGTGAATGATGGTGCGCATAACCAATTTTGCTTATTTTCTTGCTGTAGCATACCTCTACCTATACCAGCACAAATTTATGACTGCAATGAGTGAAATCATTTCTACAAACATCTTATATTGAGTTTTTCACAAACAAGCCAATGTCAACTAATTTTGCAGGACCACTGTGTTAGAAATGATGCTCTTTATTTGATTACATCTTTAAATTGATTGCTGATTTGATTAATTCACAATCCTGATATAGTGACAAACACAGAAAAAAAGTTTTTTTATACGAATCAGTAATGTACGTTTGTCAAGGCTCTGCACATTATAGAGTAGTGTGAAAAATTGTTACCGTTTTTACCTGTATCGTATTCATTAGTTAAGCTGGATGATAATACAGTAGAATTTGCCTAATTCGTCACGTCAAGGGGTTTAGGCGAAGTGACGAATTATGCAAACAGGTGAAAACTCTTCATAGCAGCTCGCATATTTTATCATGGTAACTTGTATACATAGTGCCTTTATTTGCAGTAAAACATAACTTTATTACGTTATGGTTGTTTACTAAATTAGATTATTTAATTCCTCTACTCTATGTAGACTCCATTTAATCTAGCACCTTTAAAATCTTTATAATAAACTTTCAAGACTTTTCCGCGTTCTTTCTATGGGGAGTCGGGTCGCGCTTCGCACCTCGTGTACAAATTCGACAAAGAAATTGCGAGGTGCAACAATTCTCAGATAAGGTTTCTTAATTTGTTTGAATTCCCACACATGTTAAACTAGCTCCTTAAACATCATAAGCGAAACTGCAAATGACTTATTAGCCGAACACAACGCTTAAAAGAGTTGACGAATTAGACGAACAGAAATGTACATAAAAGATAGGAATTAACGAATTGAGGGAATTGACAAATTAAACGATGGTGAATTAGACAAATTCTGCTGCATTGACAAAAAATGCTTCCTGTTACTCCTGCTTTTGAATTAGAGTTGCAATGATGACTTTTTTAATGATTCATATTTAGCAAAAACAGTGTTTAGTTTTATAGATCTGTGGTATTACTGAAAGCTATTTTTGACTAAAACAAGTTGATAGCAATGTGGCTCAAAGTTTATCCTAAACTTTGAAAGGTACATAAACACAAAGCAATACACTTGTGTAGCCAGGAGTTGCAGACATGAAAAGGTATGCATTTGATCAGAAAGGTTTGCTTCTATAAAAGTTTGTTGCACTTGTTTGTGCAGTCTTTTTGTTTGTTTCTTTGCAGTTATGCAGCAGCTTGCATCACTGGGTCGGCCCTGATTGGACTTATTTTCTTGAAACTGATCTCAGGACATTTAAACGATTTCTTGATAGTTTTCTTGTCCATCATATCGAGTATTGCCTCAGCGCTAGTTTGCAGCTTTGCTCAAACTTCATGGCTTATATTTGTAGGTAGGTGTGTATGTCATCCAGGCTGCATTCTACTTCGGTCTTCAGCGTATATCGTGTGTCATGAATGTACTTGTTCAATTGAATCAATTTAAGTGCATAAAGTGCTCTGTCCGGTAATCGTGCTTAAGGCATCACGCGGACGCGTGGACTCCTGTCATACCGGTTTCAGACCATTGTGAGTCAGTACCGAGTATAAGACATTAGCGTGAACAGTTCGCTGTTGAGTTCCTACATTTAATTACGTTTGTTTGTTTCTTTAGCTACTGTCGACTTTTCAGTTTAACAATAGTCAATAAAGACACGAACTCTCATAACATCACAGTCCGAAAGAATGATGCAGTATTTTTTACGTTTTCGTTTGCATTTTGATCAGTCGCTTAGAGTTCAATAATGCTGTTTATGCATTGCTTTTTCTAAGGAAATGTATATGGGCATTTCTCAAAAAATAGCTCCAGTGCCTGCAGCTAAAGACACAGGCTTTCCTATTCGTACCTTAGTGGAAAAGTGATATAATGTCGGCTGGAAGTCAGTTTTGTTTATCCGTTGTGGCAAACTTTAATTTATCTCGCTTAAAAGTTTCTTTGATTTGTTTGAGATATTTTTTATTTTGTATTCTTACAGGTATATGCCTTGGTTGGCTACAAGGTTTAACTGTGGTCATTTGCCGCAGCCAGGCATCCCGCTTGGCGGACAGTGCAGAGCAAGGATCAGTGTTTGCCTTGTTCGCTTGCTTCCAATCTCTAGCCGGTATAGCTTCTTCTCTGGTTTTCAATGGAATCTACTCTGCCACTGTTGCTTCTTTTGAACCCGCTGTTTTCTTTGTTGCCATAGGCTTGAACTGCCTTATTCTTGTCATTTTCGGGTAAGTCAGGTTGGCCAACAATGTTTGATGCCCTTCTGTGGACATTTTTATTGGCTTAAATGTTGCGACGTCTTGCCACTTTAGATTTTATTTCCCGGTATATCCGCAAAGGAACTTGGCGATTTTTTCAGTCGGATCAGTATGCTTGCATAAAGTGAATAGCTATTGTAAACATTTCAAAATGTGTTTGGTAAATACCAAGTTCGTTTCTCGGGCAGCCCAAGTGGTGAAGCGTTGTTATTGCGCGCAATCTCGCGCTTTTGATTGGTATCCATTTTAAAGTCTCGGAAAATTAGGTGGCATCGAACTTCATGTTGCTCTTCATTTTTCTTTTGCGCGTTGCCACACGTCACAATGACTCAGCCTGTCCGGTCATGACACTGATATTTTTCTTGTTTGAATTTGCACGCTTCGTTAAACATTGTCAGCGATTTTTTTCACAACACACTAGCTTTTGGTATTGATGCTGTTGCGACTGGTTTCTCAGCAAATGGTGACCACTAAATTGTGAATGCGCTCCGCAGTTTGGTTGATTTTGTTTCAAACTTCCCACTTCAGCCCCGTCAGTTTCACAGCGTTGTACATAGTGCAACAATACTTCTCGCTGATTGAAATTATCGACTTTAACACACACCTAGTAGCATATTTTACAAATCGTTGGTGGTTGTCAGTGCTTCTGAGTCCCACGTTCGTTTGCAGTTCTTGCATTTCATACGGTGTATCAATGTGTCTGCGTATTTCATGAGTACTTAATTGTGAGCCTGTTTATTTAAGCAAGAGAAGTGGAGTTTTCTTGTTCAAGGATTTGTCTGTTACGCGATGAAGAACTGCACACAACTTTTCGTTGCCTTCGTCTCTTGTGCAAACGTATTGCGGTTTGAGCGAACTCATAAGTTTGGGAAAAAACAAGTGCAAAATTTTTTAAATTCAAAACTGGTCAGTTCATTTGTGCTATGATGTCAGTGGTTTTTAACTCAATCTACAGTAGTCAATATTTGTAGAGTTGTAAAAGAAACGACTTTATTCAATATAAAGTTTTGTTTTCGTAAGAGTGGAGCAATAGTTGACGCATGGCGCAGCTGTTTTAAGTCGATCGTCTATAATTAGCAGCGTATCTATGCAAAATGGCGCCCATGGCAAAGTTTAAATGTGCGCCCTTTCAAACAATTTCAATATTAGATATAGACACAATTTTTTCGAAAGGTGAACTATGAAGCAAATGGATATTTTAAAATAGACAATGCATGTTTATTTTTGCTTTAAACGTTTCAGTATATATAATTGGTAAATTGTCCATGACGACCATAGCATACTTCTATACTCATTTATTTTTGTTATAAAGATTACGAAAACATTCAAATAATAACGAACGATATTGTATTGGCTGACCAAATTGTAAATCTTGCAAAAAAATTACACGACATGTTGCAACTAGGAACTACAATTTTTTTGAACTGAACCACATTTAATTTGAATGGTACAATAAGTTGCGTGTACACGAGCAACAACACGTTTGAACGTGCGACAGCCAAACCACTTGACAGAAAAAGCTAGCTCATCTATTCGTTCATGAGTTAACATTTTTTGCTCAACTGGTACGGTAACGATACTAACTGCTGATGTTTCAAGGAGTAACTATGGTTCTCTTCCTTAGTCTATGGCAGGGGTCGGCAACCTACGGCCCGCCAAGCAAAATCATCCGGCTCGCAGACCCTTTACTAATTGTAGTAACTGTATGGCCCGCCTAGTGGTATTATACTTTTATGAATCTGCCCTCCTTGCAACTTCTATATTGTATACTTGTGCGGAATTATGAGAAACCGCACAGTGCCATACATGTACTGCGTATGTCGTATTTTCCGTTTTCTTTATGAACATCAGAGGTTAATCTGATTATTATAATTCCATAAATTCCCAAGTTTTAACAGCATCATAAACAACAAAGGAACGGAATTGTTGGTGGAAAATTAGTACGGCCCGCCATAGGTTGCAGACTTTGCTTTTTGGCCCGCGGTTAGGGAAAGGTTGCCGACCCCTGGTCTGTGGACTGGGGCCGCTGGGGCATTGTGTTCAGTTCAGCGGTTCTTAAACGTTTTCAGGCGCCCCCCCTTTGGCATGAGTCATTGATATTCGAGTCTCACGTAGCGCCAAAATCAAACACAAAAATACGAACAACAATTAATTTGCGATTATACTCTTTTCAACAATATGTCGCTGTCATACCCGCGCCCCCCTTGCGAACCTTTCACGATCCCCAGTTTAACAACCCAGGGTTTAGCCTATTTGTCGGACACTAGTGGCCATCGAAGAAATTTCTTTAAGTCGGAGTGGGCCGCAGCAGTTTCAAGTAATTTGTAAATCTGTGGGAGCTTAAGAGAAGTTATTTGCTTGACAATCAGATTCCCACAGTCACTGACTTAAGCTCGTCACAACCACGTTCTGACTATCATCCTTTTTCCTGAAACGCAGCTACACGAACTGACTAGGCCTTTCTCATAGCGTCAGGACGAGGTCTTGTAGATATTACAAGCGAGGGTTCTTGTTATGTCACAATGTCTTACCGTTGTATTGTGTCGCAATGCCACAGTTTTACAGTTTTGTCGCAATGCTTGGTGCTGGCATAACACGCCCGAATTATTGCATTAGGGCGTTGTATCGATGCAGCTGTGCAGTTAATCATTGTATGGGGCGCGCGCAAAACAGAGGTTGAAGAAACTGCAAGTCACAAATTTTGATTTTGCCAAGCAATTTTTACGCCCTCATCAAAGTCGTGCCCATGGCACAAGCCATGCTTGCCATACCCTAGATACACCTCTGATAATTAGATTCGGCCGAAAATATCTAATATATTTCCTACGCCGCACAATCACGACTATTGCTTCGCATGCGATTCACGCGGTAGTTGCGTTGCTCAGCACTGAAGCAGAATAGCAACAGCGTAGAGATTTTGCGTTCGAGGCAAGCTTGTTTGTTGTGTGATGTTCGTACAACTTTCAGACATGCGTATTAATTGCACCCACAGCATGTTTTATCTGTGACCGACCCGACCTTCTACGCACGTGACGTGATAAAGCGTCTGTCTGATTTCCCTTTTTGACATTTTTATGTTTTCCATTTTGGGTGGAGACGTACTGCAAAACCGTAGAAGCTTGAAGTTGACAAGAATCTGTTTTTGTAATGTTGTTTCGGTGCGGATATGTTCATTAGGTAACACGCGGCGTTGATTTGGAAGGTTAAGCAGTAATCCGCTTAGTTACTTCAAATCAACGTAATGTTGATCATCACCATAGTAGGTCCTGTTTCGACCAGGCAAAACTGCCTTGTTGGTAACTGAAGTGATGAATGAAATTTCCGGACGCATAAACTTCCGAACTCGTTACCTGTCGAATTTTATAGTTTTGCGGAGGTAATTTCAACTTCGTTTAGTCGGGCGGCCGGTGAATGCTTAAACAATCGAAGTTGCGAAATTCTGTTTTGCTACACCGGTGACAAGTCGCTTGTCTCGGCCGTGTGTCTACTCTGCAACGTGAAGAGTTTAGAGGAGATGACACAAGTTAAGGTTTTGCTGTCGTGCTTCCGAGCATGAGTCAGCGCTGACTTTACGCTGCAGGTCGTGTGATGGCACTTGGTGGTTGTGAGTACCGAGACATTTTCGTAACTTCGCCAGTGTTCTTGTTAAAAATAATGTTTGTCACGCAAACCTTGGGCAACCACTGCGTGCCTCCTATTCGGAAACAGCTGACGGTATCGACAGGCAACATTCTATTACAAGGTCGATTGCGTGTCCAGTTTTTGCAACACGCTGTCTACATGTTGAACTGAGAGTATTGAACAATTAAGTGATGCACGGACGACTCACTGCGCGATTCGTCGCCGTTTACTGCGCAGCCCTTTGGCTCAAAGATCAGCATTCGTTTGTCAACTTGATGAAACCGGTTTGAGGCGCTTTTCGCGAAAACGCTACAGGTACATTGTTGTTGGCATACATTGTGTAAAAGACACAAGGCCTATGAGGCATCCGAAAAGTTTGTCTGCAACCTGATTTCATTTTTTCAACTCCGTCCATAGCCATTCCCATGTTGACTTGTTCCTGCAGTTGCTATTTCAAATGTTGCTGATCAGTGTCTGTATGTTTTACAAAAGGCCGGACTGAATACGCGTATTTTATTCCTTTACTCCAAGGAGCACGTTATTGTCAATTTGTTTCGAATTTGCCTATCGTCTTCAGCTTTTCTTCAAATCTGTTTGTCGCCTTTTGCTTCAAGCCTATTAGAAGCACATCTTCGTGAAAACCTGTTTTGGTGAAGTGTCAGTTTCG
>JGI24021J15306_10002427_pt1 | contig 20096 bp, 3 predicted proteins | sample Ectturendosymbi1_FD_15306 | JGI IMG/M metagenome (IMG submission 15306)
CGCATAAATGCAACTTCCTGCGCATAAATGCAACTTTCGTTGAAAATAAATGCAACTTTCTCACTTTTTTACTGCAACAAAAACTCGCCCTAGTTATCACTAAACCTTCATAGCTATTTTTGTTGTCAAATTTGATAAAACGATACTTCGCCGATAAAGTATGCCTCTCTAGCACCACCTAGCAGCTCTTAATGAGAACTACTCTTGCAGCGAAAATGATTGTTCGAATGTATAATGCTAAAAATATTGTTGTTTTTATGGATTTCGTTTACGTACAAAATAGAAAATTTCAGCAATGTACTCTATTAAGTTTTGAAATACATTTGGAATGTTGATCGACGTAGAAGATTTTATGAACATTATCAGGAAAATAGTTTGGTATTGCAAGGAAAAATAAGTTTCAACTGAGTGGACAAAAATATTTAGAAGTGCTAATACTTTCTTGAGAAAATATAGCGAAGCAGACAAGCCTCTTGTAGTATTCATATCGCACAATGAAAATCTATTTTTAAACTGTATAATTTGTAAATCTATATAGTTCGTCTTCGGCCAACTGCCAACTCTGTTCCTTGCCACACCTTGATTATGCTTTGCAAAACAAACATCTCATTTGTAGATGATTGGAGTGTCATCTATGACAACTGTTCTGAAGGTTGCAAACAAATGTTAGATGAAGGACACTATACATCGTTGAAATAACATTGGAATATCTTAAAACCAGGGTTGAGGAGTCGGAGGTTTTTGGGCGGAGTCGGAGTCGGATTCTGGGAGTCAGATTCGTTTTTTTTTTGTCCGACTTCGACTCCAGATGTGAAATTGCCTCATTTTTCAAATCACACTCGTAAATTGGGAATTCCTTTCAAATGATAGAGTTTCCTTTGAAATTTTGTTGAAACAGAGATTTCTTGCTGTGCATCACGATTCCATTGATTTTACCACCAAAATTTCATTCCCTCCTTGTTAAGGAGTCGGGAGTCGGAAATTTTGGAAAAGCGGCGTCGGAGTCGGAAATTTTGGAAAGGTCAGAGTCGGATATTTTACCTCCAACTCCGCAACCCTGCTTAAAACTGCATCCTCTAAAGTGATAACTGATCTAAACCTCACACGTTTACGTCTACATAGTGAAATATCGTTGCTCCGTTATTTATTCAGTTCTCACACGCTTACGTCTACATAGTGAAATATCGTTGCTCCGTTATTTATTCAGTTAAATTCTTGATGTGGTGCCCTTTTCCTTTTCTCCCAATTTTTCAAGATCGTTCAAAGAGTTTGTTTCTTCTGCTTATGCGCCACAACCAAAATGTTCAGATTCCACTTCTTAAAAAATCCTTGGCCTATAACTTTTTTCTCCGTACGCCTTGCAGCTTGTGGATCTCTCGCCCTTCCGCCATCAAATCTTCAGAAATCCGCTCCATTTTCACGAGTCGCCCAAATTACCCTTATCACGTATCAAAAAATAGTACCCATAACCTGTAAGAAATCAATCCTCATCTCTACGTTTTATGTTTGATTTCGGCCGCAGTCCGTAGAATATCACCAAAAGCAGAGAATGTGTTCAATAAGTTCAATTATTGCTGAATTTCGGTTACATCGGCGGATACCGGAATATGAACATGAGCCGGATTCACAAATTTGAAAAAATTTTGGACCCGGAGCCGGAATCAAAAATTTTACAACAGGGGCGGAGTCGGGGTCTGAAAATGTGCATCCGGCCACCTCTGATATAGAGACCGAACTATGCTTTGCTTTCAATGTGCTGTTAACTGCACCGCTTGTGCGTCACTTTAAAATAATGTTCGTGACATTCGCACCAAATGCGGACTTGCTGAACGCTTTCATCGATTAGGCCACGTTGATGTGTGGCATTGGTTGCTATTTGGTGTACCTGACGCGTCGATTATAATTTCAATTGCTGTTTGTGCTGCTGTTGACAAATTTATAAAATTCTGTAATAGACTGCACTTGTACACGCTATGATCTATAGATTCTATACTATTTCTTTATGCTTGTTATTAGTTTCTTGTGTTGTTGTTTCCATGAAAACTCGACTTGCCACGAAAAAATTGCACCCTTTTCAGGGTTGCGCCTGTTGCAGGATTGTCGTTAAATAAATACATATATAAATAGTGTTACTTTTGTATTGATTTGCCCTAAAATGATGGTATTCAGCATGTTTGTTGAAAACCTAATGCTGTTGAGTGTTTTGGAAAACTCATGGTCCTTGTCTGCATACTTTATAACATTTTTTAGGGATGTGAACTTCAGGAAGTGTTAGCCATTCTTCCTTCTACGCATTGCGTTTCACCTCAAGAAGCACTCGACAACATGAATCAGATGAACAGCAAAAACACTTTCGGAATTGACCAAGAGGAAATTAGGAGAGCAGTATACCAGAGACCTTTCCAGTACTTACGAAAATTTTCCTGTGATGCAAGTGTAGACAATCTAGATAACTTTTACTACGAAAAACCTGAAGGTACTGAGGAAGAGTGCCTGCGTGTTCTGCTGAACTATTGTTCTCTGGAAGACCCGACGTGGTATGAGTTGTGGCAATTTTCCAGCTTTCTCAACTGCCAGTTGGAAGATTGTGAGCAGTCAATTTACTGCAACACCGGGCGTTTTGGAGAGGAATGTAGGTTGGTAGGGTTTAAATCTTTTGTTGTGAAGTTTATGATACGAATGTCCCAAGACTTTGCCACTCCTTCCCCATCATTGAAAGATCACCAACCCTCTCTTGTAGTGGAGGAAAACGTTGTGCTCGAAAAGCACCAGGTCCGTCGTCGGTGGGAGGACAGTGTACATCCGTGCCTTTTTTTTCACGAGGACAGAATGTCCATGTCTTTTATAAATTTCAAGATAAACAAAAATGGGGATCTTCTGTGTCCAAAGTCAAACATGTGTTTGGAGAAAAAAATTATGTCTCCAGAACTTTTGGAAGGACTCAAAAAGTATAAGTTTAACTTTGATGAGAGTTTAGACGAAATGTCGAGAGATGAAAAATTAAACGTTCTTCGTCAAGTTTTTGGATTACCAAACGGCCCTGACCCTGATCCAACCTATGAGCTGACAACTGACAACGTCGTGAAAATGCTGGCAATTCACATGAGGTTCAGATGCAACATTCCGGTCGTGATCATGGGAGAAACAGGTTGCGGTAAAACAAGGATGGTGGAATTCATGAGCAAATTGAAAACAGTGAAGCAGAAATTTGGGAAGTTTAAAGACACAGACAGCACATCTGTACAAGCAGAAAGTGACACAGGCAACGATACGAAGGTTTTGGAAGCAATGGAACAGGACGTTGAGACGTCTCAAGACACAGACAAGCAGAAGGCGTACAAGCAGAAGGTGGCAAAGTGTGTACAAGCAGACGGTGGCAAAGTGGAAAATATGAGTGTAAAAGCAGCAGGTGGCAAAGTGGAAAATATGTCTGTACAAGCAGAAGGTGGCAAAGTGGAAAATATGAGTGTGCAAGCAGAAGGTGGCAAAGTGGAAAATATGATGGTTTTCAAAGTTCATGGGGGAATTACAGTCCGTGACGTTCAAAAATATTTGCGAGAAGCACTTCAACTTGCAAAAAACAACCAAGCACACCACAAGCCACCCACTATTCGCAGAAGAGCTTTTGAACTCGCAAGGGATGATAAACAACGTGAACGCATTGCCAAAATATTAGATAAGTTCCTGAAATTTGCAGGCGCTTATGAAATACTTCACAACATTGATAAACTCGTGGAAAATGCAGTGAAACTTGTACACGACCATCACCTCTATCAAAATGTCGACAAGGTCTTAACGACAGCTCTAGAACTGGCAACAGACCTTAAGAAATGGCCAAACTTTGAAGTTGCTTTAAAAAAGTCAATCGAGCATGTCGCGCATCATCAAACATCTCAGCTTGGTGACAGCGTGGTACTAGGTGCTGATGATCACAATTCGAACATTCGCAGCGTAGCATCTGTTCAACCACAAGCTACAGGTCTTTTCAAAATGAGCATGTTCAAGTTTTGGTCTGTTTACCGAAAAAAAACTATGGTTGACAGAGAGCAGCGCACCTTAAGTCGCGTTCTTTCGGATGAGGACGTATTGCTTTCAGCTGTGAAGTTGCCTTCTGGTTTCCACACAATATTATTTGTAGATGAAGCAAATGCGACGGAAGCTATATACGCTCTTAAGGAATTTGTGTGCGACGGAAGTATTCAAGGCACCATTGTGGAAAACTGTGGCTTGCAAGTCATAGCAGCTTGTAACCCATACAGAAAACTTGGGGAAGAAGCGATTACAACAATGGAAGAGGCAGGATTGGGATTTCGCGTCAAGTCTGAAAAAAGCAATGACCGATTCGGCAACATTCCAATGCGTTTCTTGGTTTACAGAGTTATTCCTCTTCCACCAAGTATGCTTTCTTTTGTTTGGGACTTTGGCCAATTGCAGATGGATGCTGAAAAGTTATACATCAAACTCATGGTTCAACGACTGCAACATAGTGCAAAACGCATTCGAAGTAGGTACGTCGATTTGATTGTTGACGTATTGGAGACATCTCAAATGTACATGCGAGAAAACAGAAGCATTTGCCGCTTTGTTAGCTTGAGAGACGTGGAGCGATGTTTCGTGAGTTTCAGCTGGTTTTTAGAAAATAGCGATTGGCTCTGCACGGAGACAGATAAAGCATTGGAAATGAGGGCTGTTGACAAGAACGTCAAGTTGCCCACCATTGTGCGCTGTTTGATTCACGCCGTTGGGATGTGCTACCACGTGACATTGAAAAATAGGGGAGAATATCGACGTTTAGTAAGCAAGACCATATGCAAGCTTGGTGTTGAAGTATCTGAAGAAGACATATTGGAAGAAATCATTGCTTGCCAATCGGTATTTTTGGCAAACATTGACTTAGATGATAAAGTTGCACGAAACGAAGCACTGCGTGAAAACGTTTTCATGATCATCATGTGCACTGAGATGAGGATACCTCTGTTTTTGATTGGAAAACCGGGCAGCTCCAAGTCACTGGCAAAGACTTTGGTAACAACTACAATGCAAGGTTTAAACTCAAGCAAACCAGTGTTCCGGAAGCTGAAGGAAATACATACTGTATCTTTTCAGTGTAGTCCTGTAACGGATCCCTCTGGGATCAAAAGTGTTTTTGAACAGTGCCTCAAACTGCAATCCAAACGGGAATCCAAAAAGTATGTTGCTGTTGCAGTTCTCGATGAAATTGGTCTTGCAGAGGATTCACTAAAGATGCCACTTAAACTTTTGCATTCTTTCCTTGAAAGTAGTTCTGCAGATGAACCTAAGGTTGGGCTTAGTGGTTTAGTTGATCAACAAATCAATAACCATGAAAAAACTGGATTCCTTGGAATATCCAACTGGGCCCTAGATCCTGCGAAAATGAACAGAGGAATTTTTGTTCAAAGAAGTGAACCATCAGAAAGTGACTTGCTAGTGACAGGAAAAAAAATTTGTGGTTCAATAAAAAATTTGGAAAAAGTGGTTGAAGTGGTTGCAAAGTCATACGTAAGTATTATGAACGAACAAAGAATTCACATACAGACATTTGCTCGATCAGGTCAAATCAAAACTGAATTTTTTGGTCTACGAGACTACTACGGTCTTTTAAAAATGATCGCGACTATTGCTATGTCGAGCAAAAGTGTAGCAGCGTCTCACCTTGCATACGCTATTCAAAGGAATTTCAGTGGATCCCCAAAGGATTATACTTTTGTCTGGAAAAATGTGGAAAGTTTGTACCCTGATTTATTGCAACATTCTGTTCCACTTCAACAAATGCTGAAAGACAATCTAGATTGTGCCTACAACTTTGAAAGTCGCTACCTGCTTCTAATGTCGAACCCTGTTGCTGGCATCACCTTGCTGAATAAAGTTGTGGGCAAAGAAGCTAACTTCGAAATCATCTTTGGTTCGAGTTTTCCACAAGACAACAACTACACCGAAGTTTGTCGAAACATCAACCGCATCAAGATTTGCATGGAAAGTGGACGAACTATTGTTCTGCTCAATCTCAAACACTTGTATGAATCGCTATATGACGCACTGAATCAGCATTACGTCACCTTTGCTGGTCAACGATATGTCGATCTTGGCTTGGGAGGACACATAGTGAAATGCAGGGTTGCTAAGAATTTTCGCCTGATTGTGATTGAAGACAGGAATGTTGTTTACAATGAGTTTCCCATTCCGCTCATCAACAGACTTGAAAAACACACCTTCACCACTTCCAGCATTCTTCAACCAGATCAGAAAAAAAATGAAGAACAACTTCACAATTGGGCTACTGCGTTTTCTTCAATGAACATGCCTGCTTATCAGACAACAAGAGTGCCGCCCTTTTCCAAAGAAGATGTTTTCGTTGGCTTCGATGATGACACCCCAGCGTCTGCAATACTTTCAGTGCCAGGAGATACAAAATTTGAAGACGTCCAGAATTTGCTTCTTCGTACTGCCACGATGGAGGGCGTATTTCGGCTTCACAAGTCGAAGATTTCAGATGAAGCTGAACGATGGCGAACTGCATATTTGGAAAACCAAAGCCATGACAGCCTGCTTTCTCTGCTCAGCACTCTTGTCGAAAATAACGAACAGTCGACGTTTGTTAAAAGTGTTGACATTGTGACCTTTGGGAATGTGTTGCGGGAAAAAGACAGGGAAAATCTTGAGAAAGCGTTGAAGTTACATGTAGCCTCGGTAATGTTGCTATCACTGCAACAATTTAAAACTTGCGATGAGTTTGCAAGAAGAGTAAAAACGTTTTTGGCACTTGGTCTTGCAGCCAAAAGTACTGAAGGTGTCATTCCATTGCACGTGCTGCTCATACAGTGTCAACAGTCACACGACTCCGCTGAACTTGCAGCTTGTGCTAAACACACAGTGCAAAACCTGCTTTCACAATCTGAACATACAAATGTCAAAGGCTCACGTCTGGTTATTGCTTTTCTGCACGCACTGGAAAGAGGACGGGTCGGAAACCACCTGAAAAGCTTTTTTAGTGCCAGATCGAATCTTATTTATGTTGATGAACTTCGTGTTACTTCAGAGTACATTGCCTTTCCAAGCAAGTTGTGGAAAACAAGTTTGCATGCGATATTTGACAGTGGTTTACGTTTTCTCAAAGCTGAAAACGATGGTGATGGCAACGGCGATGACAGTCATGATGTCACGGATTTATCAAATAACAGCGAGATTTATCTGCATTTGGGAATTTTGATCAGAAATTGTATTTCGGCAGCTATCGTTAAACTGTGCAGCAATGAAGTAACAAGAGATTCTGAAAGACTGAGAAAAATATTGGAACTCTTTGTGAAACAAGGCGTTGTTTCAACGAATTTCGTTTGTTGCGTTGCCCAGCAGATTGTGAATATCATGCGGGAAAGAGAAACAACAGCGTCAACTGCCAACTCATGGATAGTTGGCGAAGCTTGTTCACAAAACGCATTGAAAGAAGGTGGAAGTTTCATCAAAACTTTGTGGATTTATCTAAAAAAGTTAACATCAAATGCACTTGCTTACATCATAAGCAAAGCAGACGTGGATCAGAATCTAAACATTCTCTGGGACAAGAAGGAGACAAATTTTGTCTTTCAGTTGAAAGAGTTGTGGTTGAAACTTTTTGATTTGCCGCAAATTTGCGGTTTCAGATGGAGAGATCTAATTGGTCATGGGAACGACGTCTCATTCAATCTTGAAAAAGGTTTCAATGCGAGGTTTCCATTCAGTCGTAGCATTTTTATATTTTTTAACAAACACTGGGATGCACTTCAGTGTGTTGAAGATCAAGTGAAAGAAAGTCAATTTCACAAACAATTAACGAAAACAAGGCTGAGCAAGACTCTTCATGAAGCTGAAAGTTCATGCTGTGAGGATATTCTGAAAGCTTTTGTACATGATTTGGTATGCCTTCAATACCGAAAAGGCAGTGAAAAACAAGTGGAGGCGCAGCTTGTCGAAAATGTTCTTTATGAAGTCTTTAAGAAAAAACAGCAGGAGATGCAGCACAGTACAAGCAACATCAGCAACCTTCCAGCTTGTATTTTTGTTCTATTGAAAACAGAGTACCATTCACTGAAGCAGATGGAAGACATTTCATCAATATTTCCCAACATAATCACTCAAGAAAACAGTGAGAGGTGGATAGCAACGCAAAAAGGTCAATCAAGAGTTGTAACGCAATTTGCTATGTTTGGCACCGCTTTAAAGCATCTTGAAAACCAACTACTCACAATGAAAAACACCTCTGATTATCACCAATGGACCAATCTGATTTGTCAGCTGAAATCCAAAACCCATACATTTCATGTCACAGCCCTATCGGACACGGACGAAAAATTGTGGAAAGCACTCGAATTTGCCGATTTGCTTTTGGATCAAATGATCAGCAAACGTTCGATGCCTTGTGAATACGATCCGTATGTTGAATTCATGATACATTTGTCCAAGGGCCTGTTCAAAGGAGCTGCAAGAAGTGGTTTGCATACATCACACTTTTTGAAAATCATTGTTACTAATCTTTCCGGTTATAGCAAAAAAATCTCTTTGAATATCTTGCTGGATTGGAAAAATGTAAAGTGCAAAAGATGTTCCAAACCGACAGTCGTGGACCCTGTGATTCTGCAGTGTGGCCATTTTATGTGTTATGATTGCATCAGTGCGGTTACAACACGTGAGAAGAAGTGTCCCCTATGTAAAACTGAGATTTGCGAGGAAATCATCCCAGCAGCTCTTACACCTACTCAAGTAAATGAAGTGGGAACTTTCAAAGCGAATTGCGTCAGCTTTTTTTTGGAATATCTGTCCACGATGTGTTTTCCTGCTTCCAACGAAAGCGCACTCCAATTCTCGGTGGACAAACAAATCGTTGATACACTGTACAAAATGGTGATTTTGAGAACCAAAACCAATGAAACAGCACCTTTCGACACATCTTTATTCAACAAAGCACCAACCGTTCGCTCCTTTATCCTTCAATTGCTTTTGCATTACAACCCAAAACAAATCGAAGATAGCCTTGAAACTTACTTTTCAAACTTTTCTTCATTACTGGATGACAAAGTTGAGTTGATGATGATGTGCATTCGGTGCATTGAAGATGCGTTGCAAGACCAATATTGTGAAGTTACTTCGGTGCTGAGCTTGCTTGAAAGTCAGACAGGTATATTCACAGCAACTGGCAAACTTACTCAAGTTCAGCATTTGAAAATTGCTGCAAACTTACGTTTCACCATTTCAAATTTGTGCAATCACATTTACAAATGCATTCGAAAAGAAAACACCAAAGGACTGTCGATCGTAACCACCTTTGCCAAATATGTTGAAGATGCCAATATTGCTAAAGAATATTTTGTGAAATATTTCTGCAGAAGATATGGAGCACGTTTGTTTTCATCTTTGCTAACTGGGAATCATGCAAGCGTCATGATACCTGATAATTTACTACACTTAGCAGCTCCACTTACCGACGAGACAAACATGTTAGACACGCATTTTTCTTCTGGCGAAGTATACGGACGATCTTTAGACATACTGCACTCGGCAAGCAGTAGAAATGAAGTTGAAATTGCGAATACTTTGATTGATCTTGCCACGCATTCAAAAGACGCCTTTGTACAAGTGATGCTGGCAACACTTTCTTTTGTGGACGCCCAGCATCGATTAGGTAATGCAGACCATCTGATTGAAACGGTTTTTGAAGGGGTTTCTTGTAAAACCACGGATGTCGCACTTGTGATTCAGTTGTTTCAGGTGCTAAAAAACAAAGATACTTGTCATTTGGAAAGTAATTTTACTAAGACGACACTTGATGCATTGATAGCCGATGTGTGTTTTACTTCTTGCTCGGTCAACTGCCCTCTTGTGAAAGAGTTTGGTTCAATGGTTCTTAACCCTTCGTTTTTCGATACGATGTTTTTACCAAGCATGCCTCAGGCTAGTTACTTTGAAGAAGAGGTAAGGAAAGTTGTTGGGAAGATGAAGGAAACCTTTTTTGGCGGTCCACCCAAAGAATACTTGTGCCCAAATGGTCATTTGTATTTCATCGGAGATTGCACAAATCCAGTTTTTGTCAACCTGCTTTGTCCGGATTGTAAATTACCTATTGGAGGGTTGTACCTTGACGGTCACGAACCCCCTGGAAACGATGTGCAAGCAAGATTGCTGCCAGGAAACAAGCCGGGAAAATTGGATGAGCAAAGCCAGGCAGGATACCGACTTACTTTGATTGAAGCAACTGGAACGTGCGTTGTCCCGGAGCGGGAATGCACCAGAGCAAGCATTTGCGTTCTACGGTTCATGCTTCATGCGTCCATGTCGATTTCAGCAAAGCGGAGGATTTCAATTTCAAGGTGATTATGATTATGATTTTGTACGTGCATTACAACCAAGAAGGAAAAGTTCTACCCAAATGTTAAGAATAAGCTGACTAACGATAACGCTTTTAGGGCAAACTTCAAGGGAGTTTCAAGTAGGACATTGATAACGTCTTTTAAAAACTCTGTGTGAAGTTTTGAAAGGCATTTTAATTTCCAACTTAGCGTTAAGGATAATGTAAAATCAGATAATAAATTTGTTATTGGAATTTCCGAGACACACATTTAGCAGTACCACTACTGAACATTAAAGATGTACCACAATAATGTATCACAATCTCACTTGATGTCTTGCTTTGTGTTAAGTTAATGTCGTAAAATTCTTATTTACCAATACTTGCAAAAATAAAATCTGAAGCAAACCAAGTTGTAGTACACACTGAGTGAAAAAATACTTCATATATAAATTTCAGTCCCAAGTAAATTTCACAGTTGCTTTCTTTCAGTCCGAAGTATAATTTTAGTCCAAAGTAACTTCTACAGTTGCAATGTTCAGATGGTAAAAAAGCACACGTGGCTAATAGCAGAATGCTAATTTTCGCGGAATTTAATAAAANAACACTGCATATGGACAAATGTTGCTGTGATTTTCTATGGATGCGCAAGCAAACCCGTGAGGCAAAACTGTTGTGCGAAAACTCTTTTTTGCCATACCTATGTTGACAATGCGCAGAACACAATATTTTGGGTACTTGTTTTTGACATACTGTATGTGATCACGAGAAAACCAGAGTGACTTCTTTATAGTTTTGAGTTGATGCTCATATGTAGAAAGAGAGCGATATACCGCCTTCAATCTGTGCCTTTTTGCCAGAAACAAGATTCGTATCTGACTACAGCAGATAACTTAAAGTAACGTTCTTCGTTTTTAAAATTAATGGTTCGTGCCTTTGCTTCAACTAGCTCGGATATGTTACTGATCATCCAAACACAAAATGCATTTGTCTCTGGTATCATAAAATGCGTACTTTTCCGGTAAATCCTACATTAAAGTGGAGGCCTTTACAATCCTTGCAGATGCTCTGCAAAGGCTGACAGAAGCTTTGCTCACATGTGTTTTTTTATTGAAGGATTTATGAATGCTGAAGTTTATCCTTGCAAAAATTATTTGAGTATGACAAACATCGTGGTTTAGTTGTATATTTTGTGTCTGAAAAAACACACAAATTCGGTTTGCAAAGAATCTTTCGCAACGACCCGTTGAGTGTTTCTCAAAGAACTTTTATAGACATTTTCGCATTTCGACTTTGTAGCTTGCCTGTGCAAGGGGGTGTCGCGGACGAGTACGTGTTTCTGAGAAAGCAGATGGAACAGAATCTACATCAGCTCTCTGATTGTCTCGGAAAAAGTGTCGAAGATAGCGCACTGCTTCTTCATCAAGTCTTCAAATATATCCGTCAAAACGAGGTTGTATTTTTGACGATGATGTCACGTTATTTTTTCTAAAGTCTGTCATGTGTTAAGCTCTTTTTCTAAAGTTGCGCAAAATGAAATCTCAATGATTTCTGTAAAGCTTACACAGTGGAAGTTCGCATCAATAGTAATTATGTATGTCCTACATAACCATGAAACCAAGAATAAGTTTATCAAGTAATCACTAGCATTCAGACAAAAATGTTGCTAATGAAAGTAAACGAAAGGTATTTGTCACGCCACGTCAGTTCATCACTGTAATAATAACTACTATCCACAAAACTTTCTCGCTACACTTTCTCTACTATTGGCTACAATTAGCAGGTTTTCTCTAAAAAGAGCTTAGTCTTGCAGTTCGGTGATGACAGTGTAATGGTCATGGGTTGTATTTTACACTACAGTCCATGTGCTTCTCTAATTCTAAAAGCGTTAGCATGTGTTCGAAACTGCTGTTGGTGTGATTGCTTAAGTCTTGCTTTAGTGTTTCACCATTTCACCTGTAAGGTTTTGCTTGCAATTTACAGGATTGGAAATGTGCAGTTGACGCGAAATCGAATTCCTAGTAAAACACTTTGCGAGCAGATTTAGTTGCTTTTCCTTTGTGATAGATTGTTACTGAACTGTGGATACGTGCAGTCAGAATCCTCGCAGAGTTATGAAAGTAGAGCATGGCAGGTTGATTCCTCGAATACTTCTGTATTACGCACAAAACAGATTTTCGTGTAAATGCAGTGCTTTACTATAGCAGCATTTTACATATTAAACAACATATGATTCTTCACTATTCCTTCAACACGGTATTCACGGTTAAAAAGACTGTATTCTAATGTACTGCGTTTTCAATTTCGGTATTTATCGTGCAACCAAATGTGATGTTATTTGAGAATCCGCAGTGGGATTTTCTGTTGAAAATCTGTAGATTTGCTGCAAGCTTTGATGAATCATCCAAATGGGCTCTGCTTTCTTCACTCTGTGATGATTCAGACTTGCACATATCTGTCTTACGTAACAAGTTTCCATAAACGCAGCGAGGTTGAATCAATCAGCATTTTTTTAAAATAAGAAGTCAAATCTGATTTTATTCAAATAGAATCAGACTTCAAGACTGAGGATGCATACTATTAGGTTAATTCCATTTCTTATTTTTAAAAAATTTGCCGATTGATTCAAATTCGTTGCCGTATTGCAGAGTAGTTGATTGCGTTTTTCTGCTTTAAAAACGTAAGGTTGATCATTACTTCGTTTATTAAGTTGCTTATCTCCAAAATGAAAGTTAACATTAACGGAACTGATATGATTTCTTAATAATACAATCTGAAAGCAGAATATTGCTACCGACGAAAGAGCCAACCTCAGAAGCATCAGTGGCAGAAGGTGCTGGGAATCGGAATTTCAGCGTTGTTTTCTTGTTCCAATGTTTTCTCAAGCAGAGGAAAAAATCAATGAAGCACGAAATGTGATCCGCAAAACGCATCAGAGCAGAACAGATGCATTGGATAGGTATGACATGAAATAAATATGTGTGGTGAAAATGTGCAGGGCTCGCGGGCAGTAGTGACAAAATTATTCAACAAAACCCAACCGAAAAATTTTGCCTGTGGTTGATTGATCCTGAGTGCGTCAGTAGCTTCATCACTAACCTCACTGCATAAATGTTTTTACCATTTTGAGGTTTGTTTTACAACACATGTCCTTGTGGTCTGAGTTAGGTTTAATCAAACTCTACGTTTACTTAAGAGCAAAAAAAGACGTTTATCTCGTCTGCTTTTTCATTTCTTACTAGAGTTAAATCCAGAACCGTCGCCAGAAAGTTTTCAATAGGGGGGTTTTGCGTTACTGCGGGGGGGCTTGACATTCTAAAAGTTGATAAAAACGCAACTGATTTATAGTGCTTCATGTTTCAATTTGGGGGGCTAAGAGCTTTGTTTGACGATGGGACTGGTTAAATCAACGGTGTTGCAGCTCTGTTCAATAGGTGCAGCATTTAAACGCTTTGGGTTGTCCTGATTGGGAAGCCTTTGTCGTGTGTGGCAGAGGTGACCGGCGTCACATTTTCTGACTCCGACACCTGCACTCCCGTTCCAAACTTTTTGAATCCGCATCCGGGTCCAAATTTTTTCAAATTTGAAAATCCGACTCCTGTTCAAACTCCGTCAACCATCGACGCAATCGATATTCAGCAATGTTTGTACTTGAGCAACGACTTGTATGAAGACCACGCAGACACCTGCTACTGACGAAAATAAGACGTGACTCCGGATCCGTTTTTTCAAACATTTTCTGAACCGGGTCTGACAAAAAGTGCAGAATCCTTCCGGAATCGACTTCGGATCCGTGGCCGCCTCTTGTGTGTGATAGCATTAATTTCGGCTACAAGAAATACTCTCTTGGTTTGGTGCAATGGTTATCACCACACAGTAGAGCAATATCGCAAAGCCCGATGCTAAAATTCATGAAGGTGATTGCTTCGATGTTTGCTGTTGTTGAGTTATTAATGCTTACGTTTGCCGTGTTGCACAAAAACGTACGTTTTAGATTTGTATACGATCTAACTGAGGAACAGGAGAGTGAAGAGCAAACGTCTGAAACATCAAATATCGTCCAATGGAATAACCCCTGTTTGTGGAAGTTTCAAGTAAACATTTCTGTCAGTCATCTTCGTCAAAAACTTGAGAGCACATCAGATGCAGGCGCTGGTGAGTCTTGTTTATTTTTACTAGAAATTTGCTTCTTCATGGCGTTGCTGAGCATTTCATCAAACATACAGTTGCACTAACGCAAAATACATTAACGTTCGCAGCTGAAGGAGTTATGCTGAAAATAATCTTGGACAAAAACCATCTTTCCGTTGTTTCACATCTTCAAAAAGTTCTGAAGATACAACGTACTCTACGACAAAGGTGATTTGTGGATAGCCGTAAAACTTTTCATCGCAAAATGCGAAACAGTGCAAAATTTGACTAACACGAAAGCTCTTAGATGGAATTATATTATAACCAGGGTTTTTTAAGACGTTTTAGGGACCCGATTCGGGTCCCTAGAATTGAAAAACGGGTCCCTAGAATCAGAGAAAATCGTGTCCCTACAGGTCCATATGGGGTACCTAACGTTTTCCTTAAAAAAAAAACTGTTATAACTTACAATTTTTTGCCATTTCTATACGATTTGCTTGCGTTTTGTTGCAGTTCTTGAAACAAAACGTGACTTACAATATATATATCAATAGATACAAAGGAAAAGTGGACAATTTCGACGTTGAAAACATCAAACTTCATCAATATTTAAAAGAACCCGATTGCTTACTTACTGAAAAGGATCTGCAATTTTACATCGTTTTGTGGAATAAGGTAAGGTGGTGGTGCTTGCAAATACGATTCACCTATTAAGGATTATGCAGACTTTCCGAACACTCGTACAGAAAATTTAAGGAAGAGTTACGATTTTTGCTAACGTTTTTTTGCAGCTCAAGGAGTCTGTCGCTGAGCACTTGCCTTTACCATCAAAGTATGTGAATGGATGTATGGACTTGAACAGCCCGATATCCATGTGCCTCCCAAGCGAGCACGGTGGAGGCCTCTGTGCCCTTGCTTTCACGGAATACATCATCACTCAACAAAATTCGCTGCTTCACAAGGCCAGAGAAACTATGAAACCCAGACCAACGTGAGTAAACCTGAAATGAAAATTTTATATCGCCACTATTACCTGAAGATGATTCAGTGTGTTTTGAGATTTGGATATGGTTTTGCTTACAAAGCTGCAAAAAGCTGCCAAACCTTTCCACGTGGCTTTATCTCACAAATACATCAAAGATACATTGAAATCAGAAGTGTTAGGGCGCGTTATGCAGACCGAATACACTGGAAACGTACTTGCATATGAATACAACGGAACATCGGATAGTGCTGGTGAGTACAGTCAGTGGCGATTCGAGAATTAAAGAAGTGGGAGGGACCACTGCGGGGCCAAGGAAAAAAGGAAGGGGGAAAACATAAATGTCTAACCTGCATGGTGATTTTCCGTTGTTATGAAGATTAATTTGCTACGATTAACCCTATCAAACCCAACATAAGCCTGTGAATATCGTTGAATACGACCTAGGGTTATTATTTACTGGAGACACCGCAACGCCTTCCACAGCAATACACATGTAAGACGAAACACAATTTCCCGTACACAATTGTGCCGACCCCACATGAACGAAACAGTTGCACGAAAGTGAAAACATGAACGCGAATCGGTTCCAACTACGAATTCCATCCTGACATAGAGACAAGTAGGCTGTTGATAGTCAAGTAGTTCGTCAAAATATTCGTGCTACGAAGCAACTTAGAAAAAACATCTGCCACCAGATTGGTGAGTACTGGCTAATCTGGTTTTGTGATATTTCCCGGACAGTTTGCGATTGTGGTGTAACAATACCAATTGAATGCAACTACTGTTGTAACGATAAATACCAGCGGTCCCCAAAGTCTGGACCGCGGGCCAGATCCGTCCCGCGAAGGGGTCCAATTCGGCCAGCGAGCTTTCTTAGGAATGTTTAGTATTGCAAAAATTTCGTGTGGATAAATTAATGTAAGATGTAATTACACAAAAACACAAAACAATTGTTGTAATTGAGAATTTTATCCCGATAAAATCCAAAACAAACCAAGCTTTACGCTTTGATCTAACGCTCAACTTCAAAAGTTTGAGTTGAAAAGTGATTTGTTCAGAACGTATAGCAGGGGTGCACAGCTCAAATCGATATTCAGGCCAAAATTTTGCTTAACACCGAGTTGCGGGTTACACCATGTCAAATGAATTGCTCATACAGTAAAAACGAACTTATTTATTACACAAAACAACAAACAACTGTTTGCATTTCCAAAAACATACATAAGAAATTAGTTCGCGGGAAAGAACCCTGCGTTGGACATGTTTTCATTGGACCAAAGTTGAAAAATTTTGCTTTCAGATGAAATAGCAATACGCATTACTGCATCTGAATGTCCATCTTGTTACTCTAGTTTGCAGCCTAGGTTTGTTTATTTTAATGATTGAGAAGGCTTGTTCACAAAAGTACGTGCTTGTAAATTTACAAATCTAGATTCGTGCGTTATTCAACAACACCGGATACTTCTCTTATTCGAGTCAAGAGTTAAAATTAACTAATGAATTTCCTTGGAAAGGGTCGTTTGACTGCAAGTCTTAGAAGTCACCGCCATTAACATTTTCTACGTTCATGCCGAATGTTTTTTTAATCAAATTCATTTGCTTCTCCTGGCCATTAGAATCTTGAAATCGTTTTGCAAAGTTTTCACGAAGGCCTTCACACATTTTACGCGTTTTTCAAAGTCAGTCAAAGTACCAAGTCTGTCTGAGTTTTATTTATAAATGAAGTCATGCTTTTGAACTACATGATGTTGTCAGTTGACAATTGCTGCTGAAAGCGCTTCACTTTACCTTGAAAAGCATTGACTGCATTCAGTAAATCGCTTGTGTGCCATTTTCAAACTTCTGACGTAAACAATCAAACGCACCTTTGTAAGGAGTTATAAATGAAAGAAATTGTTCGAGCTATGTAGCCAGCTGCGACTCTTCTCGAAGCAAATTCTTTGCCAGAGGTATTTCAAAAAAAAGCCTCACGACCCAAGACGGTATCCCGCTCCCTGCAATTTAATATGTTTAAATGTTTGTTCTTTGTGGTTTGGACATGGACCTAAAAGCAGATGTTCGCCTTCTGTGGTTGCATTTATATGCACGTTACGTGTTGTCGCATCTAGCTTTCAAGAAACATTGGTTGATGAATTGACGTCTGACGACCTTATTTGCATACCGAATGACAAAGTAATTCTTCCGTACGTTCTGGCAAACTCGGAATACGAGACTCCAACCAAATCGATTAGATCAGAATGCAAGATAGTGTACAGAATACCTACATTGGAAAAACAGGTAAGAATTGAACTGTTCTGATACGGTTGGTTTGGTGTAACTTGTTTGTTACCACGGATGTACAGACATTTAATCGTGTGTCATTAATCGCTGACATATAATCACTAGACAGTTATTCACGCAGATCATTAAACAGTTTGTAAATGTCAGTGGTCAATGGTCGCGTGATTGAATGATGTGTGAATGAATGTCACTAACACCGTTACCAGCATTTGTGCCAATCGGTTGTTACCATAGATTGGAAACTTCGTAACAAGTTGGTCTGCGCAAGGCGCGATGTCACAAATGGTCTGCAGGTAATTGCGTTAATTAATATTGAACTGCATGCCATTAATCAAGCATTTAGGTACTGCACGTACCCAATTTGGGGAAGTACACGTTCAGTCACAACTCGCCAGCCATAAGAGCCACAGAGTTGTTCAAACTCCCTGAAAATGTAGACATTCGTGTATTTCGATTTTTAAAAAATTGGAAGTTTTGGATTTGAAATTTTGTGGGGAACGACGTAGTGAGGCAGGTCAAGGGTTTTTTAGATAAGGTCATCGGGGCCTGAGAAAAAAATTCAAAGGTCAATTTCTTTGTTTTTCTTTCAAACAAAATCTAAGCGAAAATCCGCATCATCATAGACCTTGATTGGCCTTCTAGCATTGTGGTTAGCAAGTTATTGCCGAAAAACACAAATTAATGAGCTAATCCCCTTGCGATGTAATGGGAGATAAATTAAATAATTATCGTTTTTTGGCCATAATTTGCCAACCACAAACACTAGATGACCAATCAAGGGCTCCAAAGATGCAGATGTTCGCCTAGTTTAATTTAAAAGAAAACACGGGTAAATTGTCACTAAACGTTTTTGTTAGGTCCTGATTATGTCATCAAAAATACCTTGACAAACACCAGTCGTTATGTCACACCAAAAAATGTTCAAACCCAAGTGCCCAGAATGTTTTTAATCGAAGCTACGGGACTTTTTGCTTCAAATGAGGGTTTGTACAGCTCTCTAGCGCTATCGGCCGGCACGTTAGACAAACGCAGAATCCTGCCGGAGTGGACTCCGGATCCGGATCCGATGCCACCTCTGCTGCACCGCTTGAGCAGTGAGACTGAGAGCGTATTCTTGATTTGTCCAATTTTTGATAATACAATACCGCTAAATTAAAATGAATTGTTTGCTTTCAAATTTCATTGAGCATTGGCTGTTTAAACGCACAAGTCTTTGCATTTCTGTCGCGCGAATATGTGTGGTAAACCCTGACATAACGGAAGTCACAAACTTACAGAAAAACTTGCAGTTTGTTGTGATCAAGTGGTGACGTTCTTCGAAAATATCTTGGCTTTCTTTGCATAGAGCTTAAATTCCAATATAGTTTTATTAGAGGAATCAACCACGTGTTATAATCAGTTGTGTTTTCGAGACCTGAAACTTCAAAGCCAACAAACAAGGCTTGCTTCGAACTTTTAAGAACGAAGCTGAAATTTCACCAGAACGATCGTTAAGACACATTAGCACTGGCTATTCTGAACCCTTTGTAGGCAGACGCAATAAAAGTCATGGAGCTTTTTCTGCAGGCACCGCGCTTAAAAGAGCGATTGAACAGGTACTGTTATGAAACTGAGTTCATGCATTGACGCCAATGATCAAATTCTCACCAATATTATGCTGAATGAAAAACCTGACCGCCAAGATATCTGTTGATTCAGCTGTACATAGACTTAAAATATTCAGCTAGGAACGAACACACTTTTTCCAATATTTGTATCTCAAAACGTTTTGAGTGGTTTCTTTAGTTTGTTTTTGACAGGAGTAGGCGTTACGAGGTTCGGTCTATGTTTTATAGCAACGCGTGAACGATGCAGTAACAAATGTAGCAACGAACAGCTTTAGCTACGTCTGACTTTGCTTTTAAACAGAAGTACTGCNTTGATGCAAAATTTGATGCAAAGCATCNCTATTGCGGTACATAAAGCGTTGCGAAANGCACCGGNCTCTAGACTTCATCACTGCTGATAATAAGGTACATTTAAGAGGNTGGTAAGTTGCGATAATCTGAAAAGAAACTTTTCATTAACGTATGGTATCCNCTATACCATGACTATGGAGATCGCACAGCANAATGAAGTAAACCTCTGTGCAAAAATGTACATCAAAGTGTAAGTGCACCAATGTATGAAGACTTGATCTGACAATGTTTACTTTCTTTGCGTTATACTTTTTAACCAACACGCCATTTTGTGATGGGTCGCATTTCACATAAAAGAATGACATGGACAAACATACAGGGTGACCCAAAAAGATGTGTACCCATGAAAATTTCAATTGTGACTTTGATTAAAAAGCTATTTATTTCAAATTACAACCACACATTA
>JGI24021J15306_10002428_pt1 | contig 20094 bp, 8 predicted proteins | sample Ectturendosymbi1_FD_15306 | JGI IMG/M metagenome (IMG submission 15306)
TNAATGCCTTGTACTACGTTCTGTTTTGTCTGTTTTTATCAACCTGCGTTCTGCAGAGTGTGTGTGTTCATACTATGGACTTCGTGTCTGCTCATAAACAATTAAATTAAATTAAATCACTCAGAAAATGGTTCAAGCTTAAACTTGCTGTTCTGAAACAACTCCCACAAGCAATGATGATGTATATCCAACAAATGTTTCACGATACAAATCATTATTTTGCGAAACCTGGCGATTGTTTTTTTGAAGCAGACGTTTTGCAGCGAATCATTATCTTCTCTTTTCTAAAATGAAATGAACAAGGACGAGTTGTAAATTTATATGGCAGGAAAAAGTTAACGATTTTAAGAACACGCGATGGTGTCTAACAAAAGGCAAATTGTTTACAAGATAAAGTTATCGAGGAATTCGATAAAATTTGCAACTTTTGTATATATTCCAAGAACGTTCTTCTGAAGACACGTATCGTAACTGGTTCCATACGACACGATTCCGCTCAAGAACCATTTGTTTGAAATTTTATCTCGAAACATCAACGGTCCACCAGAATCGCCTTTGCAAGAATCTCTGACTTTTGTTCTGTAGAAAAATGTTTCAACTTTCATTGAATATAATGAATATAAATACGTGGAACAGGTCTAACCCTGGCTCATCAAAACCATCATCGGTTTGTTGTGTTTAGTCAGACTCTTCTGAAAAGAGGACTGGAAAAATCAGGCCCAATAGTTCACTCACGGTCAGCTTATAAAACTGAACTTATTTAGGATCAATATTCTGCAGTTGCATGTTCGTACAATCGGGCACAGCAAAAGAGGATATTGTAGTTATTTCGAGAAGTTTGACATGAGCATTCTTTACCAAACAATGCAAAACAATGTACATTTCAAACCTTTTTTTGGAAATCAAGCAAATAGCGTTTTCGGAAATCAAGCAAATATCCATGAGTCTAGTGAGATCATTGTAGCCTCAACAATGACCATGCAAGCATTTCAAATTCAAGCAAAGGTTTAACAGTTGAAGAACAACAAACAGTTCAAGGTTGTTACGAACCCGAATGATGGACTGTAAAAGCAACAACAGTTTTCAGAATTTGTGTTGCATTCAAACCAAAGGAGGTTAATTATTCCACCACAAAAATATGCGAATGTATTAGCAGGTGCATAACGAGGTTCGATGGCGCCCAGGGCAAGAAGCAAGTTGGGCGCCCCCATTTTCGAACCTGAGGTCTTTTGGAAGAAATGTGCTGTATTGAAGAAAGTACTTGTGACATTGTTGGGACTTTTCGGCGCCCCCTGCAGTGATTCGGCGCACGGGGAATTGTGGTCCTCTTGCCCCACCTTGTTACGCCCTTGCGTGTTAGTATCCACAAAAGCGCGTTTGAATCCATCAGCAAATTTTATATAGGAAATTGATTTCACGTAACACTATACACATCCTCAAATTAGTAGAATTTATTTGAATCTTGATGGGATACTTCTTCACTAAGGTTCCGATTACAGCAACGATCACCGACCACACCAAAGCTGTGGTTGCTCACTGAGCAAAGACAGACATATAGCTACATTCACTGACATTTATAAAAATTTTTCTTGCCAACTGTTGGAACAAGTATATAAAGATTTTGCTCTTGATAAATGCTTAAAACAACCTTTACTAATCGTTACCGAAAAGGAAAACTTGACGTGCGTGATAAAAACAACTAAGTACCAGTTCAGAAAAAAGCAACATATATCAAATAAAATATACATAGGCCTAATATTCAAACTTAATCTTGAATTTAGGCGATGTTTCAGCTTCTTTTCAGAAACAGTGGCATCTAAAACGCACAAAAACATCTGTATACAAACTAACATACAATGCCTACATGCCGATTTGTTTGATTTCAGTGATGCAGCAATAGAACCAATTCGTTATAAATGATTACAGGTCAACCAAATCTGCAAAGTTAAGGAAAACTGAAGCAGCGATATCCAACACTTTTGTATTTACCTGGTTATTCTTCTGCAAATATTTTTGAAACTTATTAGCAAAATGAACAGGAGGTTGAGCAAAACCTGGGTTGAACGTTGCTCGTTCTGATTTCCAATGAAGTTGCTAAGCGAAACATGCTAAGACAAGGTTCGTGGCGTTATAATTATAACATTTTAAGAATAATTCTCAAAAAATGGTTTAGCACGTCGTCTTCACGAAAGTATGTTTTAAGCTTGTTGCTCCCAAGGAAAAGGCTATGACAGCGACATGAAGGATAAATGGGCTGAGAATTATCAAATACTTCGCAAGAAAATGTTAACTAAAAAACAAAATCGTAACATATTGTACTTTGGTTTGAAAAAAATTGGCAGGTTTGCGAGTTAAAATATTTGAAAAAAACTTCAGATTTACGTTGCATTTCATTTGTATTTGCACTTAAACAAATATTTTAAATTTTCAATTTTTTTCGAGGTGTTCTTTGGGTTTTGCAAAGCAATGGGCGCCTGCAGGCCACTCGCGACACTCCGGAAGGATTACAAAAAGCGAGTATAAACAAAACTGAACCTTTTTTAATTTTTTCAGCTACTTTTGGTACAGGTGCACTAAGATACCAAGTATTGGCTTGCCGCGTGTATGCAAGTAGGAAAATCTCACCGTAATAAAAACAAGGTTTGTAAATAAAAGCAAGGTTTCACACATTCCTTTGTAATTTATTTCGTAAAGGACTTTCCTAAACATATTTTAAAGCAATAAATTGATATTTTTGTGAACTTATTTATATCCAAAAACTTACAGGAACCCAGCGCAGATCATATTGGTGGTCAGATGAAAACTTTGGAAGAATTCATGGGAACCACTTTGTTTCCGATATTCTCTTAGACAAACTTCTCTGCTTACGACAGGAACCCTCGTCTTCAGCAATTGCATTGATGAGTTTTTTAACTCTGAAAATTTTTAACCAAAATTTAATGAAAGTTTTTGTTAATAATTATCAGCAATGTAATATGAAATTTTGTTAATTCTTATCACATTTGGAGACCAGTTATTTTTTCTTGCATACTCTAGTGAAAATAATTTTGCTCCAATTGTACCAAATTGCTGCAGATCTTGGTAATTCAGATGAACTCTCTATGTTTCATTCAAATCCATATGAAACGTTTAGCGGAAGATAACACAAGTCAGAATTACCTGTAAGTAGCACTCCGCGGATTCCAAAATTTACTTTACGATAAAGACGGATCAAGTGTGTTTTGCAAACAGAAATTAAATTTTGAAGATGATATTAAAATGCATTAGAATCAATAAACAATGTCTATGGAAAGGAAACACTTCCCTGCAAAAAATCAGACACTAAAACCTAACAGAGCATATACAGTCAGACCTCTTTATCCGGACTACTTTGCTTCGTCAAATGATGTCGGTTTAGCGAGGTATCTGGATAATCGTATTCAAAAGTGTATAGAGCAACATTTTTTTCAGAGCAAACGTTAATAATGCAAACAGGTGACGATGTGAAGTACAGTAGAACTTGCCTAAGCCTTACTTTAGCACATAATTTATCTGAGTTAAACGTATTTTTCCTAGAAAAAAAAATTTTTTTTTTCAAATACAAGCCTCTGCTCGTTACAAAAGTGGCAAAAGCATAGCTATTCATATAAGTTCCAGTGCAATATGCATCTTTGTGTTTATGGTTTTATTATTTGTTGGCGCAGCAGAAAAGCGCCAAAAATGCCCAAACCGTTGAGATATTTTTATTCCATAAATATATAATTATCACCTTCATTCTGCTTGTTTCAAACACATTTGCAATCATTTTTTATCTGGACTAAATTTCTCAAAACAGCCAATCGGTGCACCAAAATCCCCAACCGCTAAAGTTGGCGGGCTTTAACATTTTATCTTAAGACAAGAATTACATCCTTCACTCCACTTGTTTCAAATACATGTTTGGTTAGTTTATTTACAAGATTGAAAATACGCCGATTTCGCCCAAAACCGCTTGGCATAAGCTATATTCTTTGCGAAAAAAATGCCGGCAGCGAAAGTTTTACCTGTCAATCCCCAACCAATCACAACGCCTCGTTTGTGGTAACCAACAAGACTTTGTGCACCTCTTTCTGGCAACTCTTTTTCTCTTACACTTCGCGGAATACAAATAGGTCGGACCTGTGTAAAAATAATTTATCAGTTTGCAATTACAAAAATTACAAAACTTCTTTTAAAAAAACTGAAATCTGCCTAACAGCTGAAATAAGCTTTCTTATAAAACTCAAGACATTTTAAATGTCTTAGGAAATTATTCAGAGAAAAGTTTGTCTCGTGTTGCTTTTATCAAGCATTACTACTTTTGTACAGAACAACACAAAGTAATAAAAATCTTTTAAATGAGTTAACGAACTCCAGAATTTAGTTAACTTGATCATCAAAAATTCTAGTCTGTTAGATGGAAAGATTGATAGATAGAGAGAAATTGCTAACATCTCTATTCGAGAACAAAACCACACTCTTAAAATGATGTTGCGTGGCAGTGGAACAACGGAACATCAATGGCACTATTACATAAAAATTTATGTTGTCTTGCTGTGCCAAAGTATGCTAAACGTAGCAAGTTGAATGTGGGAGGCTGCGAGGGACTTTGAATAATTTGAGAAGCATGTTTGCTCGTTCACTTTTTAGAGAATAACAACAGTCCTTTCTAAAGAGGAATTGTTAGTAGCAATCTACTTGAAATACTGAAAAGCTCGCAGTAGTACAACTAGTGTAGGTATCAATTATTCACACATGTAAATGGAAAAAGTGTCAGCTTCTTCGCAGGTGTAGCAGTAGTAACAATGATATCACATAAAATCGATGCAACTTTGCGCAACCACTTCTGAACGTTCCTTCAAAGTCATTTTTCGCAATTCCTTTTTAACAAAATTGTGGCATTTTTTGTCTGAAAACACTAGTTACTTACGTATTTTCCAATAACCGCTGGTCTATCCAGTTTGACAACAGCAATATCGCTGTCATACAAAGAACTGTCATTGGGTTTGATGTAGGCGGTAGGGACGTTGACTTCAATGGCTCGAAATACCTTTATGTAACATGCGTTTGTTAACAACAAAATAATTTTTGGAAGCGACTGTGGACGGCTAGACATTAAGAAAACAAAATAGCTTTTACTGTTTCGTGGATATTACCAATTTTAAATAAAAACAAGGTATCTTTTGCTGTTTCGTAGACATTTAGTCATTTTAGACAAAAAGAAGACAGCTTTTGGTGTTTTATTGGTACTCTTGAAAAAAAGTTGGAATCCATTCCTTCTTTAGCTCGTATTTCCGAAGTTGGAAAAATTTCCAAGGCAATTTTGATATTGAGACAATTAGATAGGAAAACTCCTTTTTAACACGTGTAGGTCACAGTTACAAAGAAATATATCAAAAGAATGACTTCAGTTTAACAAGAAAATTTTTTCTCTATGGTTGGAAAATCATACGCTCATACTAAAAGTGTTCAGTCCCTACACTTGATCAACGATTTGATTGGTTTATAAAAAACTAAAGCTTCTATCTTTATTTTAACATATATACAATCTTACTTGCATGTGTTGATTGTTGGTACTTGAGCGATCTGTTACTCCTAAAAAAACTTCGAAGTTGACCACACTGAAATCAAAATGCAACGCAGCTCATAAGTCACTTAGATCATAAGCGCACAAACGTAGCAGCCACATCTTGCTGAGACAAAATTTAACTTTTTAGAAGACTTGTATGTCTTCATTGTACGAATAGCTATTCTTTTTCCAGTTTTATCAGCAAAGTTGTTTTGTAAGTGTCTACAATAAAAGCATTTATGCTATATTTTGTTCTTGAACTTTCAAACACTTGCCTACATAAATGGTTCTTGATCGGCTCCTAATAGCTTTAAGAAGGTATCCACACAGTGCCTCTATTATGATCGCCACTACCTTAATTAAAATATTTAGTTGTTGAGAATTTTCATTTAGGAGAGTATTCTCAGGACCGCTTTATTCGGTTTCATGAAAGTTTGTATGAATTGCATCTTCGAAGTTTGTTAAAACGATAACCTGGATTGCACAACCAGTGGAGATAGTTTTACTCATTAAATGCAATGATTTTCAACCGGGGTTCCGCGGAACCTCAGGGTTCCGCGAGTGTCTGCCAGGTGTTCCGCCGAAACATAGCAACGCAACACAGATGCGACATTTCTACCCATCTGGTTTATTACAAAAAGTAGGATAGACACATAGATCATCGCATCGGATTCCATGAGCAACGCAGGCATTTGCAGAAGGCTCCGCTGCAGCAAAACAGTTGAAAAACACTGCATTGATGTATATCAGAAATCGATTAACAATCAAACGCTTTCCAAAAAACTAATGTTCTGCGTAGCGAGCTCCGCTTTGTTCTACGCCTAAAGAAATAGCTCGTAGTGGCTAAGGATCAGTAAGGACTGATATTGGATGTTTTTTTGTTGAAACCAAAACTTTACGACTTCACGCACTGCGTTTTATGCATTTCAGAATAATTTAAATAAATGTTCCCTCTAATTTTTTGTAGTCTGTGTGCGCAGAAATTTTGGTGTGTGCGCACTTTTTTAGAAATGACTAAAACCTGCCAACCGAGAACATTGATACGTCATAATGTGTCTGTGCGCAGTAAATTTATGCGTGTGCGCAGTCTCTGAAAGCTGTGTTCGCGCACACGTACAGCTTAGAGGGAACACTGATTTAAATGCTTCTTGAGCGTGCTTTCTTATTCCTACCCTCTGATTTATGAGATTAGATGTGTTTCCATTGATTTTGTCGAAATGATGACTTACATAGCAAATAAATCAGCAGTCATCTAGCTTTTGTTAGTACGTACGTTGAAAAAAAACACACATTTTCGTTTCTTATTTAAAAAAATATTTATAAATTAATTTAAATTGCTCAACGATCAGTTAGACCTTCAATGCACTTCTTCAGACTTAGGTTTATCGCAATTTCACTTTTTGTCTGAAAAAGCATTCTGTATCTTGTTTATATCAGTATTATGCCAAAAAATCATTGAACTAATATGTCAGCATACTCGTGAGTTGGAAATGAGTTTTAAAAGTAAGTTATGTTTTCTCTAGTGGCATTCGAACCGAGATCTGTTACACTCCCAAGATCTGTTATACAGACCGAGATCTGTTACATCTGTTACACAAAATTTTTGCTTTTTTGTGTTTGTGTGGCGGCAGATCATGTGCAATTGCAGTGTATATTACTTTTATATAAACAAATAATTTATGTAATCACCAGCACAGTGAAAATGATATACATTCCAGCATTCCATGATTAATTGAGCAAGGTTAACTAAAAACAAATTTACTTTAATTTCTTGCTGAGTGGAAAACTGGAAGTTTGCCGAAAAGATTTTACTGTTAGATGGTTCATGTACTTTTCACAATTTGTCGCATCGGTGGATTACATTTTGCTGAACAAAAAGTATTGGTCTTAAAACTGAAATGTTTTTCTATGATTTTGCGCTGTGTATCACTTCAAACACATGAAGTCAACGTATGCATGAAACAAGGTTACACAACAATAAAAATTTGCTCAACAAAGGAATCAAAGTTTAGCTGCATCAGATTGTTGAAAAAGTTCTGAAACCGAAGGTACAAAGAACTAAGTCAAAAAAAGTTAGCTTGACAAAACCCAAGGACATGAGCCTATCTTTTCCGGCTTGTTGCAAAGATGAGACCCCTTCGCCAAACGTCACCTTCAGGCCCATAAACTCAAACTAGAAAACTTATTACGCAAGGCTTTAAATATGTTTTTGAAATACTTTGAAAAAATAGATAATTGCTCATTTTAGCTAATAAGTTATTTGGATATTAGTGTAAAAATATGCGATAAACATAATATGAGAACATTTGTTAGCTAGCATGACTTTTTTATTTGAGGTATTTCTTTGACAAACAAATTAGTTACTGTGAGACGCAGTGCGCAGCAGTGACGATGTATTGTTCTTCCACAAGAGATCCACCACAGAATCCTTGCTTCGCCGACAGTCCACTGCCACCTATTAGGAAGAAAATTTCCACTTTTAATCACCGAAAATTTTTTCACGGTTCAAAATTTACAGAGATTGAGTGCTGTGGAAAAAGGTTTAATGTTTGTAAATTTTTATCTTTACTTACAAAATGACCACGCTCTTGAAGAGAAGTTAACTTTCGAGTATTAAGAATGCGTGCCTTACTGTAGTTTTTAACAAATTAATTTTGAGTAGATTAGGAATGAAAAAGCAGCATACCCCTTCAGAAACTTCAAAGGCAAGCTATATGATAATTTTGAGGTCGCATAATGCAATGTTAATAGGTCTGCATGGTCTGTGATTTGAAATTAATTTAAAAAAATTACCAGATAAATGGAAGATAACCATGATCAGCTAAGTCAGTCATTACTTACGTTGGGTAATGTGCTGTTCAAGCAGAGCATTTTGAAAATAAACGTAAATGGGTTTTTAGTGACCGGTAGAAATATCTTGAAAATTGTCAAATAAATAGGAGTTCCCTTTTCAAATAATAAACTTTCTATATCCCATCGGGCGTTCTTTCCAACTTTGGAGAGGGTTCCCAGTGAGGAAAGCTAATTTTTATACATTACATGTTATAAAATCATAGCATGGTGTTAAATGTAGAGCAAAGTATGTTATACAGAGTGGTTAGTGCATCCGCTGCAGTACTGGCAGGTCTGGAGTTCCACTCTAGGCCAGATCTTACCAATACCTTAATTGGAACTGTAGCTTTCATGCCTGGCGCACGGTCTAAAGAAAGCTATGCATAAAAATCTCTCAACTCCAGTCATTTCGGACATGAGAGATACAACCCTTCGTGAAGTCCAGTTGTGTAGGCTTGCTTTGCCCGCCAAACACCTTCGTGGAGTCGCACGTGCGTGCGGCTGAAGGGTGGGTAACCTCCGCAACACCTTAAAGAAAATTTTGTCTAGGCTTCGTGTTTGTCGTCTAGTCTCTAGTGTACTTTTCGTAGTTGTAGGACTGCAGCTACCTGGACAACTGCCACCGGGCAACTGCCAACTAAGACAATCGCCATCCAGGACAACAGCCACCCGAACAACTGCCATCTTGGGCAACGACCACCTAGGAAAACTGTCACCCAGGACAACTGCCAACCGGACAACTGCCAACTAGGACAAGTGCCACCCGGACAACTACCACCAAAGACAACTGACACCTAAGACGATTGCCACCCGGAAAACTGGCACCTTAGGCATATTGAGTTCTTTGCGTTTTTAAAGTCATTTGAACTTCACAAGGATCTAGTGCATAACAAATGTTTCTTCATCCTCTGACTACTTTAGAAGCGTAACTTCAACTTTAAAACGTTTGAGTGGCGAATGCCGTGTCGATGTTACTACATCTTCACAAACATTCTTAAGTCAGCGCAAAACTAAATTTCTATGGGTCTTTTCAAGTTTTTAACAGTAAACTCTCTTACGCATTATCGCATTGCATTCATTCCACCCACACATAGAACGCGTTTTCTTCCGTTCATTTTTTTCTGTGCATTCTTTTACCTTAGGTTTTGATTTATGGGTTAAACTGCAGCAACAGTAACGTTACACCTCACTTTCGCTGCACTATGTTGAAGCAATGATAACGTATCACAGAGGTTCTCAACAGCTGTGCCGCAAGAACGCCTATACGTGCCGCAACGTGATATACCAAAGTGAATTTCATAGCGTGTATGTGATGGCGTAAAAAGCATTATCGTTGGTGGAAGTTGTCCGGGTGGCACAGGGGTGTAGTGCTGAAAAAGAAGCGTAAGAAAAACGTACCTTAAAAACTAGTCACTTTCAACAGCACTTGAAACTAACTAATTTCTAATTAGTTCTTAATGATGTATTCACTCTCACTGCTCTACAAACAAAACATGAGAAAACTGTCGGAATGTATTCCCGCCCCACTACATTCCTTGAGTGGTAGTTGTCCGAGGTGGCAATTCTCCACGTGGCACTTGTCCTAGGTGGCAGTTGTCCGGGTGGCAGTTATCCGGGTGGCAGTTGTTCTGGGTGGAGCTTTTCCTAGGTGGCAGTTGTCGTATAGGTGGCAGTTGTCTAGGTGGCGATTGTCCTGGGTGGCATTTATCCTAGGTGGCAAATGTCCTAGGTAGAATTTGTCCGGGTGTCAGTTGTCCGGTGTCAGTTGTCTGGGTGGCAGCTGTCCTGGGTGACGATTGTCCTAGGTGGCAGTTGTCCGGGTATCAGTTGTCCAGGTGGCTGTAGTCCAGACACCACTCTTCGTATGTGCTTATGCGTTCGCGTAACTGTGTCTTGCACTTGCGCTCGCGCTTGATTGCATGCACAATGACGTCATGGTCGTCAAACGACGGGATGACCCATTGTTAGATGTTTTATGCATAAAACTCACGCAAGTCCAAATAAGCCATCCATGGCCATTCTCCAAATCGAGCTGGCGTGCCTCCAACAATTTGAATATCCAATATTGTTTGTCCTGAAGCCATATTTTTTACCCCGCAATCTGAAACACAGCTGTAACCTTACACTAAATTCCAAATAGAAAAACATCTTCAAAAACGAATTTGTAAGTTTAATTGAGCAGCTAACCAATACACGCGTGCAGTAATTCGCAACCCAATTGGGCAAATTGTCAATCCACATGTAGCATTAACTTTTATGATGAGACCGTCAATCTAGCACAGCTATGTTCAACTCAAGCGGCTTACTGAGCCAAATATTATGTCACTTTCTTAACCAGGGCCGCACAGTGAATGACATATTGATGAGGACCGCACATTGAATGACTTACTTTGACCTTAGCAAACTAAATTTAGCCTTTAAAGTAATATATTGAAAGCGTTCGAATCCTAACTGCAATGGTAACAGACGTGATAAAGTGGCACTGAGGACCACATCCATCATATTCAAGATTATCAAAATAAGGACAGATTGTCACTATGTAGCATACTTTTGCCACAGAGAAAACCTAAACTGGGCCGCACAAAAATCTTCGCCTGGGTCGCATGCGGCCCGGGGCAGCGGGTTGGACACAGCTGATGTAACTCGTAGGCTACACTCCTTTTCGAACCAATCATATGCTGCCGCTGTTTCAAACACCTTTCTAGTCAAAATGTCAAGCGTAACACTAAAAACGTGAATGAAATCAAAATTGAATTGCTATTAGAATCCACCTTACACGCCCATTTGAAAACGGCCGCTATGATCTGCAACGTAATCCTCGTGTTAATATAAAAAGCGCTTTTTGAAAACCTATTTGTGAGATTGGAAAAATCAAGAAAAAATAATCTTTCTACAAATACTTTGCTCAACTCAAACCACGCTCTGTGTTAATGACAACTGCACAAAAGATATTCTTACGAGGACGACAGACTGGAAGGTTTTCGTTTGCAAAAACTGAATTTGGATTTGACCGGACATGCCATTCTTCGTCATCTCCGCAGATCCAATCACCAGAACCACTGATCATTTCGTACCTGAATCACAACGAAAAATTATGATATTAAGACCAAGTAACGGGAACTTTTGGAAAATTTCTTAAGAATAGCAGTGCTTCCAGCGGTATTTAGCTAAATGCATATATACCTACTCCCCTACCTTGTCAGGCAGTACGGTTATGGCTTGTTTATTGCTTACTAGAGTCTGCTATCTTTTTTATGAATTGCTCATTCATTTTCATACTCGCTTTTCCTCGCGGGGCAACAGCCCAATGCAATGACGTAACTAGAGATTTGAGTCAGGGGAAAACTTAACTGAAGAGGGTTCAGATTTTACGTTTGATACAGGCTAATTTGGATCGCTTTTTACATTTAGCTTGCCAGGGGGTGGTTCGCACCCCTGGTCCCTGCCCCCGTCGGTTACGCCACTGGCCCCAGGAGGACTTGAACACCTCACGGTCAACAGCAATCTCAGATAGTGCTGCTGGCTTCACACCAAGGTAATACCAAGCAAGGTCAGAGCTGTAGTCACTCCACCTGATCCTGATAATTATTCCACAATTTTTTCGAATTTTTTTTGTTATAGTCGATTATTTTCAAATAACATTTGCGATTGCAGCGATTGCTTTTTCTCAAAATAATTTCCTCTTTTTATGAGCCTATTCAGATTATTTCTAAATTGTTTATAAGCACTGTAGATATGTTTTTGCTTTGAGTTTCAAACTTTATGAAACATTTCATTTTTTCCTTATGAGTTTATAAACATCTGCTGTCATCCATAGCTTATTAAACAATAAACTGTGGTTATTTTCATGAAGGATTAACTAAAAGAGAACTATCATTTAACAATGCATGAAATGTTTCATATAGTAGCTCAAGTTGTAGATTGGTAGAAAAAGACTGATCAAGTTTCAATTTGGAATCTTTTTGAGATTTTAAATCAACAATAAATTTTCTGCATTAAANCTATCGAGATTTCCAATTTTGATCTNAGATTGCACACCCTTAAATCTGTCAGGCGCAGTCTTGGTATTTAATCTTCAAGTTTCAGTCTCTTTTCGTAGCCAGTATCTCTTAAATGCGACTAAGGAACTTGACAATTATAGCAGGATTTGGAGGCAAATTACTTGTAGATACTAACCTGAGTGCCATACTAATTTCCGAGCTTGTGATGTTACGACCAAGCTGTGTAACTAATTGTACAACAAGCTTCTAACACAAATTGTTTTGGGTAAAAATCAGCTAAAGTTGTGCCAGGTTATTCATACACCGTGACAATGAATAAAAACGTGCCACGCGAATTCGCTAAGCTTAATACCATCAATCACTCACATATGAGTACATAACTAATATAAAACGGACTAATATAAAACGAATCTTAATACAATTAATCACTCACATATGAGTACATAACTAGTATAAAACGGACTAATATAAAACGGATCTTAATACAATTAATCACATAACTAATATAAAACGGATCTTAATGCAATTAATCACTCACATATGAGTACATAACTAATATAAAACGGACTCCCGCTCCCGATAGGACTGTTGACTATACGAAGTCCAATTGTCTGCGCAGGTCAATAGTTTTAAGGTTCTGGGTCCTGAGGCACACAAGGTTTTGCTTTTTTCATACAAAAATACACCCTTCGTAATAAGTAAGGACACACAAGGCGGAATAAGTGAGAAGACTTGCAAAACTTTTACTGTATTTTGTTCATTCAAATATATACGGAAGCAACTCGTCAAATATGATATTTTGAACAGTTTACTATACACTGATCTCACCATCGTACGCAGCTGATGTTTAACACCGTTCCATACTCCGGATTTGTACCAACGTCGGTCTCAACTAACGTTTTAGTGATATTCAGCAAATGTTCTGGACGACTGCAGTGTTTTACTATAAATAACAAGCAAAATAATTAGTTGTTTATATTCAGAAACCCCATGGATAAATTCTGGGCAACAGAAAACTTTTTGAAGTTTGGTTTGGTGTTGTCAGAGCGAAATTTAGACGTGATATTGTTTACTTCCCCAATGCATTGCATTTTTTCCTGTAAGTAAATCAGCTATCCTGTAATTCAAGGTCTTCAAACGTTTTTGTCCAAAGGCTACATAAGCTATTACACATGAGTACGAGGGCCGAACCTCTTTACGTAATGTAATTGTTTCGGAATACGTTACATCAACTCAACAAATGTTTCGCCTATATATTTTTCATTTCTGACAAAATGTCTTCGCGGGTCGGATAAAATGTTTTCACGGGCAGGATTTGGCGCGTGGGCCGTAGTTTGGAGACCCCTGCTGTAATTCATAGCAACACAGGCATCCTTCAGAATGCCAATTTACTGTTTGCGAGCAGCTAATCTACCCGGAAACGATAGTTCAATGTTGCGTGTTTCGCGCTGTAGCTCAAGCGCGTGCCTATCTTGACAAACTGTTTAATGATACAGGCAGTTGTACCGCATGTAATTGAAGTTGCTTTTGCCACAATTTAAATTTTCACATTAATTTACTAAGTGCTGGTGAATTGAAGCATGTTGCTGTCTCTCCTGCGCGGAGTAGTATTTAGATTTGTGGTTGGGTTTGAAAAATAAAGCGATAAGAAAGTTTGCTTTCTGAATTGGTGGAAGATCTTAATCAAAAAATGAAGTTTTTCGCACCTCTTCGTTCAAAATGTGAAACACGCTTTTCTAATAGCAGTGTTGACATCGCAAATAGATAAGTAGACCAATCGAGCGCATATACGTTTGAACAACTGATATCACTACGCTTACAAAATCAAAGCCACTTGTGTTTGGCGTGAAATTTGCTGTTTATGAGGTGTAAAACTCCTATTTATTTCCAGTTTGAAAGTAGCAACATTATGTGAAACACTCAACAAAAACCTGTTTGCTTGAGGGATTGTTACAATGGATAAACAACACAAACACGAACTTTGGCAAGAAGGTGGCGATGCGCTCCATCTTCCCTTGTCCAGACATTTCATCTTATTATCCCCCACCAGTCGGTAGCCGACATTGCATTCGAAAGTAACTGTGTTGTTGTAAATATACGTGTCGTTGCTGCTCGTATCTTCTACTTTTCTGCCATTTGAAGGGGTGACAACTTCCAGATGATCGCAAACAAAAGCTGGTAAGGACGTAATATCATTAATAAAAACACCTCATGTAATTCAATAGTAGAACGTTTTTACAGTCTTCGAGATTTTAACAGCGCTGCGACAATAACACCAAAATATTACTTGTGTAATTTCGTGCTATCTTCCGCTAAACACTTCCAAACATCCCAGGCAGTTCACCTTACATTAGATTACTTTTGTGAAAGTGTCCTGTTTTAAGCATTAGATTAGTTTGTCGCACAACATCAATAGCTTAAGAGACTTCACTACCGCCTTATTCCGTTTTTTTGCAAACAGGGTTACCAGCAGAGGTAAAACTAGAATAAAATTTATTTAGATTTATTTATTTACACAAACACATCTTAAAAAATGAGTTTTAGCTCAAACTAAAATATACTAGTTTACGAAATTTTGAATAGCATACATCATTCTTGTAGTAAATTGATTGTAATAAATTCTTGACTTTATTTAGACCTGTACTTAAACAATTTTGTAAAGGTGACATGTTGTGCCTTTTAACAATGTTAATTTCATAAGCTGTGGGTTTAGGTGGTACATTATATATTACTCCTTTCGAACATACTAGTGATGTCAAGGTTGCCAAAAAAGTCGCAGATGTCTCTCCGTCTGACCAACATGTGGAAAAAGGTGCGTTCTGATCTGCTGAACAGTTATGCATTTGATTAACCGCTAACCATTGGAACACGCGACTGAATTTCCTCAGTCGCATTTCCCAAGCAACTGTCAAGTAAGATGGGACTGAGAAGGATCTGAGTCTCCTTTCTCGGGAAATTCGTATACGGCGATCGGCTTCAACTCTGCCGCATTGCTATCGTTTTCCAAATTGTAGCAGATGTATCGCTCATGCCTTTAGCCTTAATTTACCTGTGGACTTTCTCGGGAAAAGCACTACCCCTATAATATTTGGACGAATCGAGAGAATCATTTATTGCTGCGAATTGCACAATATGTTATGCAATAGGAAACTATTAGTCGAAATAGTAATCAATCTCAAACCGGAAAACCTCAGACTTAGATACCAGAGCAAACCTCTACAACTTCAACAGACAAGCAACACTGAAACTTTCCCAACGATCGCCAGTCTTAACTACAACCTTTTCCTAAAGTACATTTGCACACTTCCGAGTAAAAACCGAATCTACATTGTGCATAATATGACTCCCTTGTAAGAGCTGCATTTTGCGTTATATTTCGTTGTGGCAGATGGCGTTGCTCTCTAAATTACACATGTTGCGCGATATTACATCGTCCTAATACCTAGTAACTGTCTAGCAGAGTGGTTTTCAACTTTTTTCATGCAGCGACCCATTTTGTAACCCAATTTAGCTTGACGACCCGTCGTCGAAAATTTCCAGTCAGGCAAATACGAAATCACAATGACTAAAAACAACTTACGATATCACTATGTTGAACAAAGACTCATCTGTTAAATTCGTGCACGTGGCAGCATTAGTAAAAGAGACCCGTGCAGTATACAAATCACTCCAAAGCACAGCACATTCAAAACTAGAATAACTCCTAAGTTGGCTACCGCATTCAGATATCTAATTACAAACACAGCACATTCTTACGTCACAAAGTTCTACGTGCGTTGCCAAACGCCACAGGACTTTAATGGTTATAATCACACTCAAAACTTTCAAATGGTCATAATCACACTTAAAACAATTTTGAACAAAAAAGTAGGCTATCATTTTGCCAGGTGATCCCATTATTTTGGCCACGACAAAACGTGGTTCCATACGAAATCCAAACTATAGAAGTAATTATGAATATTATTATCAGATGCTCTCGTGACCCCTGGAAAAATTGTAAACGACCCCTACAAGTGTCGCGACCAGGGCCGGCGCTAGGTGGTTGGGGGCACCCCCGAGCCTGGACGATGGGGCCCCCAATATACAGTACATTGCATTTAACACAGTATTTATGTAAACAAAAGCATCGACTTGTTTAACAAATGCTTGCAAAAGCATTTTCTACAGCATCAACACAACGTATAAAGCAGACAGACTTAAGCATTTGCTATATTTCAAGCTAAGGAAATGACTTTTCCAAGCTTTCAAAAATGCAAATTTTTTTGTTAATTCAGTCATATCTAGTGTTTTGGCAGATTCACTTTCGATAGATATCATTGCCAGATTTGTTAGCCTTTCATGAGTCATAGTTGATCTGTGAAACGTTTTGATAGCCTCAACTTGCTCAAGCTCCGTTCAGCAGTATCGTATGCAGCAGTGATCGGAAAACTTTCGTTAGAATGGCCCCAATCTCCCTTTCCATGGTCGTCTGCAGAAATTTTTTCAGGGGGGGGGCAACATCGACAGTTTGCTTATCCTTTATAGGTTGTTGACAATGCAATGCAAACGGACGTTTACAAAGCGCTTTACCATTTCTGCACAAAAAGAAATTGCTCCATTTTACGGCAATAGTCACAAAAAATGCACTTCGTTGGCAGCAATAGCCAGGTATATTACCATAAGGATAAGTTACAAAAATAGACCATCTACAGATTTTTCAAGCAGGGTAGCCTACTTCTTTACAAGAAGCAAATTTCCATGGTCTTTAACAAAACCACAATTATGTCTTTATTTTACCTAGCAAGACTTGCCAGCATCACTTAGAAACAAGAGCTGCAAACGTCTAAGATCTCGTCCAAAGCAATCAAACACGCTTTCAATAAATCCTTGCTTGTCTTTACTGATCTTTTCACGGTGAACGCTTATCCACATAAACCGGACAAGCGTGCAGTATCACATTAACGATGAACTTTTTAAACTTAACATGCTTCGTTTTGCACAGTATAGTCTATAAAACTACGTGACTATCCGCTATCAGAACTCACTGTCTCCCTGCATTACCTGCGTTCAACCATACTATAAATTTTATAATAATCACTGGTTCAACACTCATACGGCAAAACGTCTACTACCGTAACCTGAATGAACACGTGAAGATTCGTTGCCACGTTATTGTTACGCAATAAAGTTCAACAGTAGAACAATCTGCTCGCAAGTTTTACGACTTGCCTCTGCAGATGGCAAAGCAGCGGACATGACTTAACTGCAAACTCGTCACTGCACAACGCCAGGGCGGGGAACCTGGTTCTTGTGCACTGTGGGTGTCATACTGGCAAGTAAACTGACAATGCTAGAATTAAATCAATGCTAGAAAATTTTGGTTCTTAGCCCAGTTTCAAACTAACGGTACGTGTATTCAGTTATCTGTAACATAGCAATGCTATATTCATGTAACAAACCCTATAATGACAACATCAATGCCGTGCTAACGTCGAACAATCAATGTTCTATATATTTTTTTTACAGTAGCCTGTTTGTTCCCATGCAACAGGTGTAGCAAACACGGCCCACAATTGAGCCGACGCCAACAGTTTGCCGACCACTGGCGTACAGTGTTATTGGTTAAATAACTGGATTTCTCATTGGTGTAAAGTCTTGAGTTTTCATTGAATAACTCTGATGCAAGATACACTGGATATTAGGCCTACAGGCGTAAGATACGAATGCGAATTTATATGATTGCATACCGGTTATTCTATTCTTGTACAGTGAAAGGATGCAACACAGGTCTTCAACAGTGGCGTGACTGACGGGGCACAAGGGCGCGAACTTCTCCCCTGACAAGCTAAATGCAAAAACTGAGCCGCCTTTTTGCTTATTTCGGTATTCAGTACTCTTTTGGTTTTCAGTTAGTTATTGTTTTTGGGACGTTTTTGGACTGATTTCCGGTGATTTCGGGTTTTAGTATATAGAAATCCACATCCGGATACACTTTCATTTCTAAACTTTTTTCTGAATGTTGGCGAGGGACCCCAACGGTGGCCAGTGGGCCTCTTTGAGCTGCGTTTCCCACCCTGGCTTAGACCTCTCTAGCTACACAACTGGACTACAGCTTAATTTTCCTGAATAATTTTTTACTAGGCTATACTAAAAATGCTTACCCTCAACGTCGATTCAGCAAACGTTACCTACACAACAGCCATCTTACCAAGGCAAATGCTGACAACGAAGCTACTCAAAATGTATTTCGCAATGGTTGGCTTTAGGAAGTTATGGGTCGTGTGAATGAAGATCAATTTCTTTGATGTATTAGATAAATATGAATATTGAAAGGGGAAATATGTGAAATCAGTTCTTGATGAGTTCAGTTCTGGTGTCTGCACGCTATAGCAAAGATAATCAGTCAGATTTGGGGCCCCCTTTTTGACCGGGGCCTCCCCGGCCAGGGGTACGAGGGACCCTTCCTCCGGCTCTGATTGCGACCCCAGGTTGAAAACAACTGGTCTAGCAGCAATAATCCAAACTGATGAAAGATGCGTAACAAGTTCTTACGCTTAATGCGATAGTACAACTTGTATCCAGTTTTTTCGATTGACAAATCGGAGTGAAATTCCACACTGATCACTGATGACCTCATGTCAATCCAGGTGCCATTGTGAGGCGCTATAGCTCCGCAGTATTTGATGGAAGAGCCATTTTCACTTGTAACCTGAATAAAATAGCAGTTTATGCTTTCCCGCAAGCTTTGGAAAAAACAAATGGGGATGCTTACACGAGAAATAATCATTCCTTATCATAAATCCAGCTAAATTTCACCAGACTGCATACAACTTTCTTTGAACAAATTGGTTATTTGCAACAAAACAGTTTCAAACATTTTAATTTTGTCGGTAATACGGCGGTCTGTGTACTTTTTTCTTTTCGGGCTTTAGTGTTACAGTGGAGACATTTGTGTTTTAGTACAAAAGTGGAGACATATGTGCTTTAGTGTTTTGTGCACTACTTATGAATGATTCCAGGTATTTTGTATTGGTGATTCAATGCAACTTACGTGTTCGTGAACAATCTAATAGTGGATATGCAACCTGCTGAAGTACATCGCGGAGTTTGGTCGCTATTTCCTGTCGCTCCTGTGAACACTCAACGCAGCTGTTCGACGTTATTCGATAAGGGACCGTTTTAGGTACGATGGTCTGGCTTACGTTAAAGTGTATTGAAAAGTTTGTTTTATAACTGAATGTACTGTAATCATGAAAAGCATTCAAACTCAACTGTGCTTTTGGAAAGTAATTAACGGAGGTGGAAACAGCTACAGCTTTGGTTTGGCAGACTCAATACGTCAGGTCGCTTATTGGGTAACTTACCAGCACTCCTGCAACAAAAAATAACTTAATTGATAATTGAAACCACTGGTTCATGAAGACATTTCGACCCGCGAAACGGATGAGCGTTGTGGCTTGTGGGCCGCAAGGTATAATTTTCCAAAGCAATAACATTTTCTTTGTATTTCGTATTTCCAGTGTTTTTTGAAATCACTAAATATCGTGGAAATTCAAGCCAAGTTCAACAGACCAATAAGGTCTCTCACTACCTTTTGTACATTATTATTGCTATTTTTACATAAACCGATTATTATTGCTATTTTTCATAAACCAATTCTGGTAAAGCGCAGAAGCAAAAATAACACATCAACACGTACATGTTACTTATGTTCAA
>JGI24021J15306_10002429_pt1 | contig 20093 bp, 7 predicted proteins | sample Ectturendosymbi1_FD_15306 | JGI IMG/M metagenome (IMG submission 15306)
CCATGTTGCGTCCACGTAGGCCCCCTTGGTCTATATTTGTCAACATTTATAGCCTATTTGAGATACAAAATGTTATTAATCTAAACATGTGCCATGCACCAGGAGATTAACAGTCTAGGTATCAGCAGGTTTATGCATGCGCATTTCGGCCAGTTAAAAGCACGATGCGCATGCTTTTCACGCAAAATTCGTTTAAGCGCTTATGAAAGAAAACGTTCATCGATGTGCATTGCTATGATCGGCCTTAGGTTTGTTTCTTCGGTAACAGTGTTTTCATAATGGGAACGATAGGCTTGATTCTGATTTCCTGCAAATTTTTGTTAGCATTTGCATTTCACTACACAATCTCTAAATAACCCTCGTTAATTAAATGACAATAATTAATACTCAATTCCTTTTGCTAAGCTTTATTCTCAAGACACGTCTTGATGAAGTTTATCCTAACGTATTTATAGCACTTCGGATTATGTTAAACTGCCCGGATACTGTTGCCAGCACTGAAAGTAGTTTCAGTAAATTGAATCTAATCTAGGATTTCTCAGGCGGGGCTCTCGGACCCCTTGGGGGTCACGGAGCGGTTCTCTGGTGGCCACGAGCAGAGGCCGTCACTAAGGAGTTTTGCCGTGATATTGCATAGCCCAAGTGTCACGATATACAGTATTAAAATTTCCCCAGTTAAGCTTAGAAGGGAGCTACGGCTCATGAAAGTTTGAGAACCACTGAGCTAATCAAACAGGTCTAATATGACAGATAACAGACAGTCCTCATAGCCATGTTGTCAATTGAAGCTTCATATGCGCGATCTTTAGATTTAGATGAGGTCATAAAGGCGTTTGCACGCCAAAAGACTCGCTCCAAGCCGTTTTGTTACTACTATAATGTGACATTGCTTATAATATTTTTATGGTTATTGTTATATAATATCTTTCATGTGTGCTACTGTGCTACTATACAGTGGTTTCTTAATTTTGCCATGTGACTACGGTTCGCCAGTTGAATAGCCCTGCATTTTGGGAGGGGCCCAGAATTGGTCTGCAACAGAACTGTTCACACCTATTTGTAATTGTTTGGTGTGCAACTCCATATTTAGACAAAAGTGTTTGGCATTATTTGCTTAGTAGTTGCTAAATGAATGTGGTTTTGTTACTGGTGCGAAGCAATCAATGAACTGCACAAAAATTATTTACTTTTGGACTTACTACATTTGTTTTGTTGTTTACTCAGGCAGTGCCCAGACTTTACCCCATGCCCCATAATTAAGTCAAGCATTTGGGGCTTATAAGAAAAGTGGAATTAGTTTAGGAGTTAATTACCAGGATTCAGGTCTATGGCGGGTCTTAAAACAAACCATAGGCCTACCTTACTCAGTCCCATGTCAAAGATGGGTATCAATTTTAAATAGGATGTTACATGAAAAGATGAAATTTTAATTTTACCCAATTGAAGCTCATTACATCATCCGACAAATATTTTCTGTTTTTGTGGAATAACGTATGAGTTTTTGGGAACTAATATCGCATACCAAACCGTGGCCAATGGGCCCCTTTCAGCTAAGTTTGTCCCCCCTGGCTCAAACCTCCAGTTACGCCACTGATTGTCAGTCGAACATCATGTGCAATGGTGGTTTCTCATTGCTTCGAATTTTTGTTTAAGATTCACTTTGTTCAGCCTGCACTTTATATATTTACTTTATTCAAATAAGAACCAAGCCTTTTTGTGATAAATCCATAACTAATTGGATAGTTTGATTGCAACAAACGTTATATTTTACTTCGTATGCTGCCATTTCATGACTTTGTTTTTTTTCCCCTATAGGCTTGTATGCTGTGGAAAACTTACACGTGGTTGCTCAAAACATCACTTCTACCACTGCACTAGTTTTGTGGGACCCCGTCCCTACAGCGTTGAGATACCAAGTGAGTCAGTATTTTTTATCATCACAACATATGTTTGAAGCTGAACATGTTTGCAACTGCAGCAACAAATCGCAGGATCATTATCACTTGCATTCGTGTGAGTTTTTATGTTTTTAAGCGCGAGGAGAGATGGACTGACAACAAACGGGGAAGAGTTCTGTGCAAAATTTCGCACACAAAATATTTTGGAAACATTCTAAACAAACGCCAAAAATTCTTAAATTGGCGATGTTTTGACACAAGTCAACTCGAAGTTAAAAATTTGCAAAACAATTGATAAGATTTCTTAACAGGATTTTGATACTGAAAGCAGTTTGCGTGGGGCTCCGGTAACTTAATCGGTTGAAAAAGTGTATTGTGTCCCTTTTTGCCTATTCTCTTCAAGCATAGTTTTCTGTTTTAAGAATTGAATGCAATATGTTTTTGCAGCATGCTTCCAACTTGCCAGAGGTAAATTTGTAGGTTGCAAACCCAGCACTTAAAACTTTCAAAACCCGGGTCTGCTTGTTCCATAAGTTGACGTACATTTCTACACAAAAATCAAAAGCGATCACTGTTACTCTACATTAAATCCGTCGTATGCCTTTCATGAATATAGTCTACTGCCTGATTGCTTCATGGTCACTCCCTTTGGTGACACAATTGTTAATTTGTTTAAAGTTGTACAGAATTGACTTGGTCTGATGCTGCCTGTAATCTTCATTTTGTTCTTATTGGGAAGGAAGAAACTTCGCGAAAATATTGTGGGAAATGCCGTTTTAACATCGTAGGCCACACCTCCGGAAATTATAAAAAAAAACACAAGAAATGCCAAAATGTCAACATATTCCCCGTAACATATTTTGTAGTTTTTGTGGAGGCGATTATCCATGTTCCTAACTGGTATGCTAATCCTACGCTAATCAGTCTATACGTTGTAAAAATCTTTTCCAAGTAGCTGTGAATCCTCAGTTTTTTCTCTTTTTGTTTACTTGTTTGTTTGCTTACTTGAATTTTGTACTGCGTAATATGGAAGTGCTTATCTTGTAATGTCACGAAGAACCTGAAAAGTACCACCATGATACTTGAAATTTTGATCACTCTGGCGTTTCGAAACTTGGATCTATTGAAATCCTTTAAATATGGTTTTAAACTGACACGTCTGATGTGCGTACGTTTTTATAAACCAGTCAAACCTGTCTTAAGCTACCAATTCACAACTGGAAGTTGAATTTACAATTTACACGCGTTTTGTCGGGTTGTTTCAGACGTCGTGCGTATAATTATTTGTTGAAAATTAAACGGTATACGCAAAATATATTAGGTAGCCATTGCACCACCTCATCCATTGATCTTTGGGTTGAATGATATTGCTGAAGAAAAAACGGTGATCAATGGTCTGACCCCAGGAAAGAAATATTCCTTGAGTGTTTATGCTGAGAATGACAAGAGTAAAGGACCTCCGACACAAAAAACTTTTATCACAAGTGAGTAACGTTGCCTAGCTTAAAACTAGCAGCATGTACGTTGATATAGGCAGCGCAAGACTACATGAGTACGCGATGGTTCTTAGAAACCGCAGTGTTGAGATCGGAATTAAAACTGAACTGTTGTTTTATCACCAGACTACTATGTTTTAAAATCGGAATGGTTTATAAAGACTGTTTTGTTACAATGCTTGGCGCTAATCAAGAGAGCTTTTACGCATAACCGCTAGAAAAAGGTTGTGATATTTTTTTTCTACCATGTTTTCGCACAACATCCGGCTTGTCATGCGCTTCACATGGGTAAAACACAAGGCTAGTGGTTATCACAACAGAAAAACCTGAGGTGTATCATTCCAGAAAAAATGGCACTTCTCCGACAGCACTACGAAAACGCTGTGCACCCCAGTAACTGACATGACAAATTTTCAGCATGAACATTTTAAGATTAAAGCTATTGTTGCGTGAGCAATGTGGCATTTGCTTCAAAAACACAACTCGAAAGAGGTTGCAGCAGCAATGGAAGGTTTGAACACACAACGATGAAATTGTCAAGGTTGCAAGTACCCAGTTAAATGAGAATGCCAGGAGAAATACATCGCCTATTTGGATGTAGTGAGCTAGGAAGCAGAGAGCTAGGAACAAAAATCCTTACAGATTCATCAAGCGCGTCTTCAAAGACAGGTATGATGATGTGCACAGCTTGAGAAACAAAGATTTCATGGTCAGACCAAGATATCAGAACTGATTTAAAAATGATTACAGCCTTGAATAGAACATTTGCAAAAAGCCCAAACTTCTAAATGCGATTCAAAAAAGTGGGCTGTGCACCTGGCAAAACAATGAACTTGTCTCATCCAGTCAGATATTTTAATAAAATAAGTGGAATTACATCAACATTCTTGAATCTAGACGCAGCGATGCGTTCAAATTATGCAAAATCAAAAGTAAGCAAAACAGACTGTAAACTCAGAGAGCAGCATACTCAAGCTGAATTAATACAAACGCGTACCTCCGCCTCTAAACTTCGCTGCTGAAGTAAAGGAGCACATGAGACAGCTAAACGTGCAGCAGAGTAGAGCAGTTGTCCCCAACTGGAGCGTAACTAGTAGAAACGTCATCTTTGGAAGAGTTAGTTTGAACTTTACCCTTGTTCCTATCTACAGTATAATACAAACACGCTAGGAAGTTACGGGCAAATCATCTTGCAGGATGATTTCAAGGGCTATCGATGTATAACAGACGGTAAGATAAACGTGGTTCGCTGTACCCAGAAAGACCAAGAGCAGACTTCGTGATAATATTTCAAAAACATGGTTAGTCGTATACGGCAGGTTCAACAAAGTCGTTCTCATTTTTGAAAATGTTGCGACACACCTGGCATTGTCTCGCGGCACACCGGTTGGGAATCTTTGCAGTGGAGGTCCATGTTTTTCTGGGTAACAAGATAATTGTATAACTCCACCTTCTTGTTAGAATAATCATTAGCGTCGTGTTTTATAGATTTTGATAGTCGTATTATTGCGAGAAACAGCGGTTGCAAGTGAGTATCATAGTCTGGCTCTAACATATTTTTTTCAAATCCAGTGCAAGAACAGAGCGTGAAGCGATCATAGACAACATGTACTGCAGCTTTGCTGAGTAAGACTAACCTTTGTGTTCCTTTTTTCCATAGGACTTGAAGCGCCAGGCGAGTTTGCCATTACCAACGCAACTGATACATTTCTCAAAGTGAGCTGGAAAAAATCAAAACGAGCCAAGTACTATATCACTGTTCTCAACGAGCTTGTTGCCGGAGATTCGGTTGTAAGTTCGAAACAAGTTTTTTTTCAAATCATCAGTGTTCATTAGATGTTAAAAATACAACGGATAAACAACTCATCAAAACACATACTACGTGAAGAATGAAACGAAATCACTATATTCTGCGGAGTGGAGAACGTTTCTGTTATAACTACTCATTTTTAGATATTTGCACTCTTCTCAGTGATCCGACGGACAATTGCCAATATCAAAAATTCTCCATCGTTGTAGTCAATCTTGTAATAGTAGCTATTTAAAAGCAGCGTCATTCATATGATAGCAAGAAGTGACAGTTATTTGCTTTAATGTTTAATGCTATAAAGTGATGAATATACTTCGGGAACTGGAGAAGACATCTATGGAAAGAGATCCTTTCTCAGCAAAGAATCAGACACTTTAAGATCTTACTGAGTATATATTTCGCCTATGATGTAGACATCACCAGCTCTTATTCAAATAGAATCTATAGAATCATTGTTGAAGAGAATTATTTTCTTGTTTTTTTTCCAGGGTTTTGAGTATTTGAAAGTGATTTAAACAGAAGAAGCAAAGCACCTTAATCATTAAAAACAGGTTTCTGTCAGTAAGTACTTCCTATTTTATGCAGCGTTTGGTTGTTTTGCTAGGAAGTGCATAGATTCAACGTCACTTCCACATACAAGCACTTCTTCAACTTGAGGTCGTCCACGAAGTACGAAGTTGAGCTACAAGCTTTCAATGACGTATCAAACAGTCTCAAATTGAGAAAAATATTATTTTCCAGTGCGTAACATGCTGCTTGATGTTGCATAGGATTCAATGTTTTCTGGAGGAGAAAATTTGCGTCGTACTTTGCCTACCCGGTTTCACCCAAACCGCAGATTTTTTAATATTTTTGAGTGTAACAGCATATTTTCAACCCAGTTTAAGCCAAGTTTTTGTATATGACGTAATCGTGGCCTTACATTTCTGAAATGGCTATTTGTGCTTTCTACATGACTCAGTTACAAGAAATGCACTCTAGTTGTTTGAGTTTAGTGAATATCTGTATTTTCTTTCAGTTTCCATGCAAACGAGTTTGAGCCACAAGTTTATTTTCAAAAAATAGAAAGGAATCATTCATTAAATCAAGATTTGCTATTTTTCAAAATTTCAAAAAGCCATAACTGTTCAAACTTTCTAAATGATGGTGCTCTTAATTATTATAGAAACCGCTGTTAATAGCTGACAACATTCTTACGTTTTAATGGCGCTATTTACAATACTGAAATATGTGGCTGAGAAACGTGATGTTTAGGTTTTCGTGAATAATTTGCCAAATACTGTACTATAATTTTGGTTTAACGTTTTGCTTTATTATGCAGAGCTTCCGACACCAAAAAACATTGAGATATCGAATATTACTCAAAGTAGTGTGTTTACCAAATGGCGACGTGTGGCAGGTTCAACTGGCTATCGGGTCATTTTGAGAAACTATCCGCAGTTTGAAATCGTTAAGGTGAGTCTACAAGTTTGTGTTGCATTACACACTTCAGCGATGCTGATCACTTCTATAGTCAGCTCAAAGTTGCTTTGAAACCGGGTAATGTCTGGAAGTTTGAAATTAGATCGGTATTTGACAAAGCAAGTTCTCGCACTTTCACAATTTGCTGATCTTATTCTTGTAGCATCAATGGTAAACCAAAAAATAACTGCCTGTGTAATGCAGTCACATCTTTGAGCTTTGTGTTTTGTTTCAGTTCTATAGGAATGGGAACAGTCGTAAGAGGGTAGGTGTCTTTTGAGATGTCAATTATATGCTTCTGTATTTGTACAGCATGCAAATACAAACATGACAAAGGGTTTTGGTCGTCCTTTAGGTGAGGTACTTAGGAATGTTTGTGATGTTTTTGAAACGACTGATTAAATTTTCACAGACGAAAAAGGTCTGGACGACAACACCATCTCATTTTTACGCATGCTGATAGCACGTTATGCAGTATGTACAGGCTTCAAGTAAATCTAAAATATATGCAATTTATCCTCAACGCTTGTACAACTACACTTACATCTACCGAACACCAGCTAGTACTCCACAGCAGACCCGTGGCCACGAGAAGGCATTTGGAGGCACTGCGCCCCAAAATTTTTTTTTGTCCCACAAATTTTGTTGTGCCCAGAAAAATTTGTTTTAAACATATAATAAAAACAAAAATATTGCCACCCTAACATGTATTTTTTCCCCAAAACCTTAAAACCTGGCTAAGGGCCTGCTGCACAGTCTGCAAAAACTTGCAGTGCTGAAATATTTCAGCGAATGATACTATACACTGTAGGTAGTTTTTCCATCAAATATCAAAATGGCTTTCAAAGATAAAATCTCTCAATGATTGGCAATGTCTGACTGATAAAAACAGATATTTTTGTCCAGAAATAAATCCAAACAAGCCAATCTTTAAAACAGTATCAAGTCGTTTTTAGACGCTAAAAATCGGTTCACTTTTCTACCGACATCAGTGTTGTTTGGTAGAAATAAAAATAAAAAATAGTCTTAAAACAGTTGCCTTAGGTAAATGTAGTGAAAAAACACAAATTTCAATTTGATGGTAGCCCAAGCTCCATGTTCAAACCGTCTTGGATTTTGTGACGCTAAATCCGCTGTTTTTTTGCGCGTCTATTAATTGCATAGCATGAAAAATCATTTCCATCACCTCACCAAAAGATCGTCCGACAACCATTTGCCAGAAAGCGGATGACTGGTTTTATGACGATTTTGTTCTGCTATTTTCATATTTACCTCTAAAAGCTTTGCTTGACAGATTTTTTCAGTCCAAAATCTGTTTGTTTGCTTGCACAGCTTTGCAATGGGTTACTTTGCAATAGCAGCAAAGTTTCATCTTTTTCAAACACTATAAAACCTGAACGAGGTTTTGTGGGCCTGAAAGTGGCATTTATGTGCATGCTCTTCTGTTCTATGTTGATTATTGGTTGATACATGCCGAATCTTAAGAAAACGTTAGGCATTTATTTCATTATTGTGCTTTGTAAGAATAGAATCACTTCGAAAACAACAGTGCACGGCACAAATTTTCCAAACTGCTTTTCACAATGTTTAGTTTGTGCGCTGAATATACTGTTTTGTCATGTAAAAACTTGCAAGACTTAGCATTAAATGGATTTAAACTCACCTAGCATTAATTAAAGTTGGGCGGTCAAATGAACGCGCAGAAAAAGCAACTTAATCTTTCTTTAAGTGGCCATGTTTCTTGCAGTTAACTCATACGCTTTGCTCTTTTATACTTACTTTTTTCTTATTTTATCTGCGTCTTCATATAGAGCACCACCTTCTATTTCATAATTTAAAAGAAAAACTAAGCAGTTTTAAAATACCAAAAGATGTAACATTTACATCCTTTAGTGGTTTGACTATGTTAAACGAGCCCTGCCTCGTACATTATTAAAAATCACGGAAAAAGCAAACGGTGCGTGTATAAAATTATTAAGAGATTTCTATCTTTCAGAATAATAAAAACTGATTTAGGAAACGCCAATTCGTAAAGCACATGGTTGCACTTGCATCCACTACATATGCGACTGCTGCATTAGAGCAAAAGTTCAAACTAGCGTTGACATCATGCGGCTGGTTTCGAAAAATTTATCTTTTGTGAATTAACGACCTTTTGTAAATTAGAAACCAGTTCTGGGGTTACAAGGAAAACGATAAGGCTGTTTCATAGACGTAGCCAGGGGGGGCCAAAGGGACCATGTCCCCCAAATTTTTGGAATATATAGTCCTTTTGTGCTTTGAGAGGCGTTTTTCCAAACAAAATAGTGTTATTCGCCTAAAATCAAACATTTTGCCCCCCCCAATTTTTGGGCTGGCTACACTGGGCTGTTTAATAACTCGTTAATCTATTTTTTTTCGGATTGAAAGAAATAATCAAATTTTCTGCATGTATAAAGTCACGATGAATGCATTAATGACTTGAAATATTGGCACATATGCTGTAAATGATGTGCGGGTCGTACTGAATTTCGCTTCTAGGAACAACGCATTGCGCGTTTTTGAGCTTAGGCTCTTGCGTCTTAGTCAACTGCTGAGTCTGCTTAGCAGAGTTTCGAGAGGTTTCTATAGAAATATTTTTCATCTGGGTTCGGTATATTGCTCCACTTCTTGTTGATTTTTTGGGAGTTATTTTGAAGTACGTGATGAAAATTAAAATATACTACAAAGTGACCTTAAGGCAGGTTTCACATCATTGCCATCGGTTTCGTAGTACATCGCGTCCTACACTTGTGTTAAACCTACGCTGGTTAATTCCGACAGTAGAGGGTCACAAGTGCGTAACCACCATGCGGCCGGGGAGTTTATGCTGAAAAGCAGGGACTAGAAACAAGCTACCGACGTGTCGGTTGATTTAGTTCCCGTTTAACAATTCGCTTGAATTGTCCAACTATTGGCTTCTTGATTTTTGGAAAAGTTTTGTCTCTCTGGCTGGTGGAAAAACTGGTGTGATTGTACTTGAAAATGCATGGTCTAAAACGTCAAGAAGCTAATTAACCATCTTTTTACAATGACATTTACCTAGTCGTTACATTTTCCAAGTAATGCTGGAAGTTAGGAGTATTCAACGATAAGTTTGGCACAATGAGCTATAACCGGTAAAATCAGTCCTAAACTGGTTTATGTAAGCTACGGTTGAACGCCTCTGCTTTTGTAAGCAGAGAAGTGTCTAATATGCTTTTGCTGCCGCTTAAATGAGATAAACTTGCATGCATGTGGAACTTTTTGCAAACAGTGATCTTGCAAACGATTTCAAAGTAATATGGGTGCACGAACGTATGAAATAAATAGCAAACTACTTACGTCTGGTGGACTTAACTGCAGGATGAAATTATAAACGGAACGGACTACCTCCTTGATCAACTCAATCCTGCTTCTCAGTACGAGCTGGAGGTCATCGCTTTCAATGAAGTCACTACAAGTTTGCCAGGAACGCAGACAGTGTACACGCGTGAGTATATAGTACGATTCTGCAATGTCGCCGCAGTTGCTTGCAGTTGTCCAGACAAAACAAAAGATTTTGGGTGCACTCATTGCGCAGAAGCTCTCAAAATCAGTTGTTCTCACCAAATTTTTGAGTTCTGAAATTATATGCAGTTTCTTAAACGTGACAAAGTTTGTTTTAGAAAAGTTAGAAAAATTTTGGTTGAATTGAAACTAATTGCAGAAGTTTGTCTTTAAATGCATCACGGTGACCTTACTGCTGTGGTAACGTAAGGACAAACATGTCTATTTTCCTGTGGCACCACCGTAGTTACGCAGTGGAGGTTGCTAAACTTATTGGAGTTAATTTTATGCAAACCAGTATTTATTGTAACGCTAAAAACGATTCGATTTAGAAATCGATGACACCTAAACCCGTGCCGTGTTTAATTTTGAAAGTTCAGTCACTTCCCATTGGTATGTAAGAAACATGCATCGTCTGTTTCATTTAGTTGAAACAAACGAAAGCTTTTGTTTATTATTGTGCAGGTCTCGAATACATGAAGCACCTTAATGTTGACATGGCCTACGTACAAGACACATCACTTGTCGTGCGGTGGGATCCAGTGGTGGGAGCACAGTGGTACGAAGTCTACGTACAACCAAATAAAAAGGCCATCGCTGGAACTGGTGTGATTGAGAAAGAATACACAAGGATAGAAAATCTTACCCCTGGGACGATGTACACTATCACGGTCGTGGCCAAAAACAGCAAAAAATTTGATACTGTAAGCTTGCCTGTCACCGTGCAGCAGTTTACAAGTAAGTTGAGAAATGCAAGTTAGGTTTATGTGATTAAATATTTACTTCGTTACACCTGTGCATTTCTTGTGTCTGCTTTTGTCTGCAAGAATTGTCAAGACCGAAGAACTTAAGTGCTGAATACCAGCAAATAAGCAACACGTCGATGAAAGTCACCTGGTTGCCCGTTCCTTTTGCTGAGTCATATCTTTTATTGGTGTATGATTGCAGTGGACAAAGTCGCAATATTTCCCGAGGTAGGTTATTATAGAGCGGTAAACATTTTCAACAAAGCTCATCCTTTTCTCGTTTGCTGCAACCAGGCGATTTGATCTAAAGACGTGCAAAGTTTTGAAAGAGCTTAATCGGCGCTTATCTAAAGATTGAAGCTTACTTTCAAGTGTCTTCTAAACTTTTGTATTATCCCCTCTGATTCATCCAAACCTTTGCCAAAATTTTGTTTAGAGCAGTCGAATAAAGTTAATTTTGCTTGCTTTGCTTCGTTTTCATTAACCAGCTAAATGGACTATTTTCAATCCAGATTATAGCGATTTATAATGGTAGTTATCTGAAGCTTGCTGTCATGCTTTTTTGCATCAAGTTTTCTTCACAGAGATTCATTCCAATGCTGCAGACAATAACCAGCGAAATGCTGAACCACTAAAACTGCCTGATAAATATCAGTCTTATGCACGCTTCTGGGATTATTCGTACACCAAAGAAAAGGCGCAGAAACTGCAGTGCGCGAAGGAATTCGGCAGCACCGAACACGCCATTGAAGAAGGTATAGACTCGGGTTCTACACACTTGGTGGCGACATGTACTAATGTACTTTCTTTGCAATGCACATGTTATTGCAGCAAGTCTATATGTTGTGATTAAGTTTCAGAAAAATTAGTGCTAACGTTATATTTCTTGCAAAATTTCAATCTCAGCCAAACGTTTGACAGTTTAAAGTTTTTGTAAAGCGGCTTGACTTTAACATGGCAGGCGCTTCATTTTTCATTTTCATGTGAACATGGTTTACACGTGCAATATCTTGCGTCTTATATTCTATTCAACAGACTTCATTAAAATAAGACATTTTTAATCTGTTTCAAAGCACAAGGATTTTTCAGGAAACACCAAGCGCCCGAGCGACGTTTTAGGACAAGGTAGACTCTTTTCACCGAAAACAACGTTGTCGAACATGAAACCAGGCGGATTATACGAAATATTGGTTGTATCTGGGTCTGCTGACATCCAAAGCTACCCAAGTCTGATCTTACAGCATACAAGTAAGTCAAGGTTTAGCGCGCAGAAAGTTATTGTTAATAGGTAAGTCACAGCAACAGCATGTACAGCCTGTGTAGCCGCCATATACAGTAATTTTAGGAGTGTCCACAAACGTTGTTGGAACAGAAAAAGACGGATGTAAGTTTTTTGCAAATTGGGTTTAGCCCAGGTTCATAAACGTAGTTTAGGAACTGATGTGTTAGGAACCGGTGTACGGTTCATAGCTGGTTGCTGTGCCGATTAGTCGGACGATCACGATTCCACAGAGATCCCTACTAGTTGAGGGGTCAACCTAGTTGTTGCAGGAGCTCAGGTCAGTCTCCCAACTAAGTCACCTGACGTCTTGAAGTTGCCAAGACAAAGCAAGGCGAAATAAAAGGCTCTCACCACTTTTCCCGCTAATAACTCTCCAGTAGCACTCTAAGTTGATTGCTTCTTTCGATTATATTCTGACATGCAACAAAACCTCCGATACACTTGAGCGTGAAGTCAGAACAACGTAACGTTAAACGTTTCGGTGTAGCATTAGAAATAGAATGACGTCGAACAAAAGCGTTGGGCGGTGGTATGCGCCACAGGAAATAGAGGTGTTCGGACTCTGATTTTCATGAGTCCGGGTCCAATCTTGTTTTGCAAATTTTGAATCCGAATCCAATCCGGATCCGGAACCAACTAGATTCAAGCAATCCGACTCCTGTTTGAGTCCGGGTAAATATAAGTCAACCAAACAAACAGTAACCTTTTTTTAGTAAACACAAAATCCAAATTCAATCCGGATCCGGCTACAGGAAAGGAAACCTCACTCCTGATCCTGTTGGAAGCAGCCGGAGTCCGGATCCAAAAAATCCGAAATCCAGTCCATGTACACCTCTGACAGGAAACGGTGACCGACTGCGGTTATGTAGTTGTGCAGGCTAATGTGTCGAAGGTTGGACTGTTCGCAAACAAGTACATTGCGTTGAATCACACATGGAATATTACTGGGAATTACGCAGTAAGAATGCACAAAACATTAAAGCACTAATGTATCCACTATAACAGCAAGCATAATGTCAAAACCGCTCCTAAGGTGATGTGCACTGAACACGATGTACGTGCTTTTCACGTGAGAGTGACGCACATCTAAAGCTTTCATTGCCGCAACATGCTTTGCATATAGCATCAGGCACATGCTGAAACACTAAAACTGCTGTGTACTTCGCATAGTGAATAGCTAAAACACTCGTTATATGGACAAATAAATAGTTGCTAATGGGGCGAGAACTGAACACAACCTGCGACTTTTCGAAGATGAAAACCTCATTATGCTGTTTATGATGTAGCTTTCACTACGTCCACAGGCTTAAATTATAAGAAAAAGAGTAATTTTGCAATATTTCTACCAGTTCCACACAGTAGGGTATCCAGAGTTAAAGCTTCATAAATTGGGTCCTATGTAAGCGGAGCAGATTCTTTTTCGTAGAGAAACAAAAATTAATCTGTCTGATTTACTCTGAAACTGCACGCAAACAACTTCTACAAATATTGGACACGCGTTACTTTTATTGAAAATAAAATCAATAGTTTTTGAATTAAATTTTAAAATTGATGGAAGCTCGTTCCATCTTCATTTTTTTTTCGAAACAATCGTTTATCTCTGGCTAGCATAGTTTTAAGTCCACTGCGAAAAGTTCTCCGCTAACATTCAGCTTTTGCGAGAATTGCAGTCAATATTGCTGATGTCTGATTGAACATTTGACTAAGTTCAGCTCCTTCCTGCACAAAGTGTCCTTCGTGTTTTGGTAGAAATACGGCCAAGTTTTGACTCACTATATCTTCAACATACTACTCTAAATCGCTTTGACACGAATAAGGGCTTAACGTTAACTTTAAAGTTATGGTCAGTGGCCCTCTTGGATTAGGTGTTTCCACAGAGGTTTATCTCTAGGATAAAGTCACCAGAATTATTCATCAGCCAGAACCAAATGTCAGTTAACTTATTTTTCAAGTCAACATTTGAGAAAAATTTGGGTGGAAAGCAAGGGAGTGTTCGACACAGTCCCGTCGCCACGGGAGGCTTTGGTGGGCTTAGTCCCCCCAAGCAAAGCTCCAAGACCCCCAAATTAAAATATGAAACATTATGATTCAGTGGAGCTCTTGTCAAATTTTCAGAATGTCAAGCCCCCCTGCACAAGCGTAAAGGCCCCTAAAGAACATTTTCTGGGGACGTTTCTGGTTCGACATCGACAAATGCATTCAAACACTTCGTCAAAATGCGCTACGAACAACTTATATGAACAGCACATCACGCTAATGGGCGTTATCTTTAAAACATCTTCGTTCGACCAAGGTTCACGAAAATTTGGATTGTTGACTGCTCATTTTCTAATTGTTATTGACATATTCGCAGTTATTAAATCATCCCTCTCCCATTTGTAAATTTTGCATGAACTGTGACTGTTATAAACTACGAGCGCAACTGCTAGATGAGTAACTTTCCTTAAGATTCACAGTTTTAGATTCAGTCAAGGTATTGCTTTTGAGTCTCGCTGTTCTACGGTATATTTTGTGATCGGGACCATCAAAGAAAGTAGTTGCCTTGCGCGGCGTGATGAAAATGTTTCCGTCACTACTTCGTCAAAAACGCCCTGGGAAGTTCCTTGTTTTTGATGTACTCTTGAAAACTGCTAAAGAATGTTTTTGTTTTCTGCGAAAGATGTGGTAGTTGCTTCGCAGTGATTGTCATTCAAGACAACTTAACTGAAGCTGCTCTCCTTTGCTGTGTCAGAGTTAACCACACCCAGCACGTTGCGTGTTGATTCCAAAAAGATCACGTCAGGATCGGTTTACCTGGAATGGGAGGATATTCCAAAAGCAACACTTTATAAAGTTGACGTTTTTCGCACACCTGTACTCGAAAAGGCATCATTACGGAAGAAAGGTAAGCAGAAATAGAAGTGTTTTTCTTCATCACGCGAGCAGTACTGTGTAAAAACATACGTTAATCAACGAAATCCGCTTTACGCGGCTGCTAAAGTTTTCTCTTAAATGATCACGTTGCAGAGTCCTTCTCTGTGGTTCATGAAATTCTTCTGAATTACAAGGTGCCAAAAGTAAATTTGGATATGCTTCACCCACAGAAGGCAGTATCTTAGCAATATGCAGGTGGATCCCTGAGGATCAAGTTTCTATGGGAGCCTCAAGGTTTTGGCACAGGAATAAGCAAATGTTTTCACTCGTGGGCTATTTTGGATTGCAAATTTTGAATACAGACTAGATTGGGAGAACATGGATGGATTATTTGCGTGAACTAATATAGAAGAGATGCTACCGTCATAACACAAAACGTTTTGTTCTTTAACAGTTAAAAAATATGATGATGTTAAGGCTTACTGCAGAATGTATTTTATAAATCCATTCATTCTTCAACACAGAAAAAAATTCTTTCAATATTAGAGCAGTGTGACTGGTTTCACATTTTAGACAGTTCATCTAAGACTAAGTTAGTTCTATGATGGCAATTGTGAAGATAGATCTTAAACTTTGATCTGTGACGAGCTTTGTTAATGTTCACGATGATGAAAGTCTTCTTACACACATAGGTCGATCCAACCAGAGCCAAGATGTTGGCATATCTTCTGAGCCGTCTTCTGGAGGTTTGGAAATCCTATTTCGACAAGAAAAGCACAAAACCATTCATATTTCATTCATTCATTTTCATGACCGCTTTTCCTCTGGGGAGCGTCGCGGGGGCAGCAGTCCTAGGAGGGCTTGAAATACCTCACGGTCAACATCAATCTCAAGTAATTCTGCTGACTCCACACCAAGACTAGACCAAGTACCGTCGAAGATGTAGTCACTCCACTACGCGATGACCACGAAGTGGTACAGTTGATTGAGCACGCGCTTCTGAAGCCGATTCCCGGTCGGGTCGTACCGAAGATCTGAAAAACAGTTCTCGTGGCCTTTCTAGCCACGATGTCGATGTATGGGTGCGGTGCTGGCATTGACTCGTCAAGAATGCAGCATTCACTGCGAAAGTAGCTGCTTGGCGTGCGGCGCAAGCAAAAAGCACAAATGCCATTCAGTTTGAAAAAAGCAAACTTCCTCTCCAAGACAGGATCAGAAGGAATGTCGGTCAGTTCCAATTACAGCTGCTGTGGTCATGTTTCAGAGTCTTGTTACGGGAGACAGGCCAGCAGATGAAGGATATGACAATTTTTTAGATTAGAACCTCGGGAAGAGCTCTCTGCACGGATTATCCAATAACATTTCTTTGCGTTTCCACTAGTCTCCTTCAGTGTGAATAGGATTGGGAAATGAAAGAATGACTTGTTTGAAATTTCCCTGCAGAGTAAAACCAGCTTGGATTTGAAGCTTAAACATTTGTGCAGATATTATGCACAAACTGATCTTTCTCTTGTTCCCTCACATTCAGTTTATTCATGTGTGAAAATACCGTATTTATTCGATTGTAACACGCGGCTTATAAAATTTTTCTCGTCATTTTGTGCGGCTTATAAGCAAGGGCGGTTTACATTTTTCTTTAACATATCGAAAGGTGCAGATGACGGCTGACGCTCCATCTTTACTTGGCTACGTTTTTTTCATCCAAACTCTCTTTTCTCGTTCTCTTCAGCATCGCGTTCACATCCGTCACAGGAGGGATTATGGTGAACAGAAGGCAGTTGTGGTGGCGTAATCATCATTACCAGGGTTGCCAATTCAACGCGAAACATGCTGGTACGCGAAAGTATCTCAGAGGCTTACGGAACCAATGTTCAAGTGCGGCTTACAATCAAGGGCGGCTTACATTAATTTTTTAACACCATTTCGTGCGGCTAACAATCCAGGGCGGCTTACAATCAGGGCCGGCTAACAATCTAAAAAATACGGTATCTCTATAGCCGATGCAAAGTCACACTGCTAGTTCTTGTCGCTCAGAAAATGCATCGATTTAATTACTGGATTGGGTTCACGATGTGATTGAGCTGCAGTACAGACTTACGCATGGAATCCTGAAGAGGAAAATAATCTCGAAATCAGGATTTTTCTTTTTCACTTTATGCTGCATCTTTTCAGGAGCCTGAACCTTTCCGGTTAAGTTTGGTGGTCTATCCGTGTGACATGACACGTTTACTCCAAGGCAGCTTCATAATCTCCATGATAGCAGATTCCAGGCCATGTAAGTCCTGTCCCATCATTTTTTCTTTCGCAGGCTCAGTGATCATAAGCGCCTCCGTTACCTCAAATTTATCTATAATCTATCGGATAAATCTGGGGCTGAACAATATCTTCTACAAAGGGACTGACGCGCAGTGGTAGTGAATATAATATTGTCGATGCCAACATTTTATAAACTATCTGGCAATATCTTCATCAATCAGTTACACACGACGAGTGTGCTATTCTGCCAAAGAAGCTATTTTTTCAAACTTGTGTTTGTTCTGGAAACACAAGAGACACGTTTTCTCATGGCATTCATTTAAGAGCATGGCATTCATTTAAGAGCTCGCCTTTGGAGAGAAGCTGTCAAGCCTTTGCCAATTTGAATGCTGGCATGAAACCAACGTTTGTACTTGTCTCTTGAATTGCAGTTGGTTGGTGAAAATATTTCCCTCAGGTTTCTTAAATAACAGCCAAGCTGTGACCAGTAGCCTCCCGTTCTTGTATTGGCCGCTTGCTGGAGTCAAGATCATGCTTCGTAGCAAAGTGACGGCTTATATTCTTTAAAAACCGCAAGACTTTCGTGGCATTTCAGACATACAGACGTTGATCAGACTTCAGTGAAAAAATAATCCTTAATAGAACAATCGGCCCTATATGTCCAGCTTGCTTTTCTTCTGTCTGCACTCATGCTGAATTTATAGGTTTTTGTTGCTGTGCTGTCTTCACTTAACAACCCGCGAACTTGTATAGCCAATGCGACAATTCATAGAACACCGCTGTTGAAAGAGCTAAAATGATACGTTGTAAGACTAAGCACGCATTCTATGGTTTTCGCTTTTTCCTGCGTGTAGCTTGAGTTATGGTTTTGTTGCGTTCTGCAGAAAGCATCGGAATGATATATGAGAAAACCCTGAATGCAAATTCTGCTACGCTGCGCGTGTTTCCGTTGAAACCAACTACAAACTACACGTTCAAGTTAATTGGTGAGTGAATGTGGTATATGTTGATATAATGAAGATAAATAATGAGAAGATGCTTCATACCACTTGTAGTATAAAAAGTTTAATGGCTAATCACCAGGAGAAAGTTTTATCACTCAACAAAACTTAGTTGAGTATAAAATATATAACAAGCGTTTCTTTTAAATCGCATCTTCATCTTTCTAGAACAGGGGTGCACAAAATTTTCGCTATTGTCGGCCGCATTACGTTTATTTTTATGAATTATGGACGCCAGTGAGTTAAGACATTTTTATTTTTTGGTTTGTTTCTGTTGTGCTTATGCTTACACTGAGCTTAGCCTGCTTCCAAAAATATTGTGTTAACTGAAAGCGATCTATGATGCAAAATGCTTGCCGACCGATAGATCAAGGGAAAATTGAATGGAATAACTGAATATTTGTCGACTAATAGTTAATGCATTGGTATGAATAACTTACGCAACCCTTTTCTAGCTTGCAACAACGTCATAGAAAGCTTTCCAGCTTACGTCACCACCTTTACTCTTCTTGGTTCGCCACAAACTCTGCATCTGGTTGAAGAGAATCGCACTGCAGACACAATTGTGTTGCAGTGGACACCAGTTGATCATGCCCTCAGCTACAGTGTTCGAACGGTAGCAAGCAACGCAAGGATGAAAAGTATGTTGCCATGAATTTGTTTCGGTGTGCGACATAAAGTCTGAAGTGGTCCAAAATATTATCTAAATACATGCTTAAATGCTTGTGTATAAGCTGTCTCGTTCCTGTTGAAGGTTTTCTTCCGTAGAAATAAAAGTATTAAACGAAAAGTAAAGTTCTTAGCAGAAAAAGACAAAAATAAAATGTATTTTGAAAAGCAAATAAAGCTGAAATACAAACGGCGTGTAAAATAGAATCGGCATTTGTGAACAGAAATTAATGTTTTACTCAGTCATACTGTTCTTGTACAGATATTCATTAGAGTTTTCGTATTATTAGCTTCCTAATGCCACTGCTGCAAATGTTTTTGAAGAACGGGCAAAAAAGATGAAGGGGCTGCTTTTCTACCAACAACATTTAAAATTCTTTGAATAAAAATCTAACTGGTTCAGAAATTACACGTCTGAAAGTTTTTATATGTAGTCCTTTTCTTTTGTTCCCAACTTATCGCTCTTGTCGTACCTTTTCCTTTGTTTTGAATTTCTGCTTCTTGTCTCATTTATGTACTTTCACGCGGAGTTCTGTTTCTCAAAACATGTAATTGACTTGCTTTGGTAAAGTTTGGTTAATTTGCTTCTCTTTTTCATCATTATTTGAATTAACTCGGTTTCTCTTAATCAACTTTGTGAAAGTTTCATTTTATTTTTGACTTTATTTGCACCGAACACTTTATCTTAATTGTTTTGTTTTTCTTTGTTAAATTTTTTGTTGTTTACTTATTTTGTGGATGTTCATTTTTGAGTAGCGTTTAACCGTTCAACTTTATCAAGGTGTACTCTAGTTTTACTTTCATTTTTATTTATCGTCCTTAAGAAAACAAGCTGTTAACAATAGAGTATTTCAAGAAGTCACAATGAAATGCAAGAACCAAGTTTTATAAGAACATCTAAAAAAATACGATCAAGCATTGTTTTTTTATTTCATTTATTCATTTTCATACCCGCATTTCCTCTGGGGAGGGTCGCGGGCACGGAAGCCCTAGCCCAGGCGGACTCGATACCTCACGGCTTTCAGCAGTTTCAGACAGTTCTCCCGGCTCCACACCAAAACGGGACCAAGCAAGG
>JGI24021J15306_10002430_pt1 | contig 20091 bp, 20 predicted proteins | sample Ectturendosymbi1_FD_15306 | JGI IMG/M metagenome (IMG submission 15306)
TCAAAAAAATTTTGAAGGTTTTTTCAACATCAGCGGGCTGCTCGTAGCGGCTCGGTGAAGTCCATCTGCTAAAAATATCGTTAGCGGCCCACTCGTTCAGCCTCAGCGGCCCGCCCAAAATCCGGACCATTAGAGCTCCGTGCCGTCTCTACAGAGATGATCACGGAGCCGGAGTGCCGGAGTGGACTCCGGCCGGAGTTTGCATTTTAGGCTGGAGCAGGAGCCGGAGTCAATATTTTAGGTTCGAGCCGGAGCAGGAGCCTGAGTCAACATTAAGATCTGTGCAGGAGCCAATCAAAATTTTTAAGGGACCTAATTTCTGTAATGATGCTTGTTGTTGTCAAACAGAATGGAATTAATTGAGACGTGTTTTCTGACCAGTGTTGTTATATATCACAAAGGTGCAACACTGGGTGGGAGTACCGAGCATTTCACCACTAATGATACTTTNAAAGTTATGGCCCATGCAAAATACAGTGTGTAAGTTACGATGCAGTTCGGGAATTTCGGAATCCATGCCGTAACTATGAGAATGTTGGGTTAATGATGTGGAAAATAACACAAGACACATGAGAAAAAACAATGGTTAACAAAATAGATTACAGAGAAGTAACAGTGTGTGCCGAAATGACACATGATACACTCACACGTGACACTGTAGGCCTAGTGATAGGATTTGACGATGATGTTAGAACAGAAGTGGTGTGCAATAGTACAATATTTATTCGCATTGTGGAGATTTCTAGTCTCGCTTACATAGGCCAATCTATGCTCACATTTTGGAGCCATACACTGAACAAAGTTGGATGTTTGCCCTGATTGTTACAGTTGAGATAACCCATATTGTTTTGGATATCTTGCAGTTGCATATGATAAATTTGAAAGGAATTGTAGCCTCAGTTATGCGTAATGTAAATGTTTATTTTGTTAATTTTTTTTGTATTTTGCTTGCACATTCATGTTAATAGCTCAGTTTGGCACTTTTGCTTGCACATTCACGGTAATAATAGCTCAGTTTGGCACAGTCATTTGCTTGCACATATTGTTAATAGCTGAGTTTGGCACAGTCATACTAGTTCAGAGTTTTATCTGAGCACATGGTTAAACTAGCCTACGATTCAATATTTGTGAACAGGTGATCATCTCCTGACCTCTGAGATTTACAGTGAAATGAGTCTTTTGTAAAAATTGAAAAATAACACTCACTTCAAATACTTGTCATCTATCTGGGTAATTATTGAAGCTTGAACTACTTACTAACCAATACTAGTGCTTCAATGGTTTCCACTTCATAATTTAATTACAGTAGAACCTATACTTTTAAGGGGTATATTTGATAAGCAGTGTCTATTTTGCCTCATGAGATGAGACAAAAACAGTTCTGAAGTTATTTTTTCAGTAGCTGCACACATTTGTTTGAAGTGATCACATGCCAAGTTTGGAATGAATTGAATAGCCTACATAGCTGACCGTAATGTCTAATTTAAATGTGGGCAAGCTTTTAGTGGCTGTTTGTCTACGCTGTGTAAAGAATAGGCTAATCCATAAGTTTAGACCCTAACATGTGTCTCTGTGTTGATTTGTGCTGGTCATGTGACAATTTCAACCATTTGTTTTGTGTTCTATCAAAGGCAAAATAGCCACGACATATATTTTGCCTCACGACGCTAAATAGACAGTATCTTTTCAATATGAGTTACTTGGAAGTTTTCGGAGTGTTAACAGAAGTCGAAGTTGATGTTTCAAAATTTTTCGGAGCAGGAGTCTTAAAGTAGGAGTGGAGTGGGAGTCTGAAAAATGTGACTCCACTCATCTCTGCAGCAGAGGTGGGACCGGATCCGGATAGCCGGAGTCGACTCCAGCAGGATTCTGCGTTTTTCTTTTGGACCCGGAGTCAAAAATTTAGGAAAAAACAGACCCGGATCCGGAGTCACTTTTCAATTTCGGCAGTAGTAGGAGTCTGTGTGGTCATTTTTTAAGTAAAAACATGGGTAAATTAAGGTTGGATTGATGATGGTAGCCAGAGTCTAAACAGGAATCGGATTTTCAAATTAAAAAAATTGCCGGACCCAGATTCTAAAATTTTAGAACAGGAGCAGAGTCGGAGTCTGAAAAAGTGACTCCGGCCACCTTTGTTCGGCAGTACCAGGAGTCTGCTTGGCCATTTTTTAATAAAAATATGGGTAAATTTTGAAAAATCGTATGTTAATCAATGCTGATTAACTGTTGGATCACAGATCATGTGTGTAGTTTTTTTAAATAAAACCTTCCGTAGATTTAAGTGCAGTTGCATTAAAAAGTGAAGTAAGATTTCTGCATGATTTTATAGTCTGACCGAAATGTCTCAATACCGAAATGACCAAGACTTAAACGTCCCATGACTGAATCGACCAGACCAGCGTTTCTTACTCAATTCCTCTTAAGAACAAATTTTCTTTGTACCCAGTCTGATAGTGAGCCAAGTGGCACCTGTTTGACTGTGAGAACCACTGATCTAAGCAAAGGATACTGAAGTGAGTAGGCTAGGCATCTTGATTCCCATTAAGACAAATCTCTTTTTAATTGCCAAACTTTAGAAATTAAAAAGTATGAATAAAGTATGGATTGCAAAAAACATTGGGCAGTGGCTATTCTATAATAGAACCACCCGTGAACCTTTAAATTTGAAACCTTATTCAACCACCTCTTGTAATGTACCAGTAACGCACGAGGAGAATGCAGTAGGCTTGGTAAAAGCATAGTGAATACAAAAGGTAAACCTAACCCTAACCGTAGCCCTAATGCTAACCTAACTCCTAAACCAAAAGTTAGGAAAGAATTGAAAAAAGTAAAGAAAAACTACTAACTAGTCCCACGAATGGAAATGTGCAACTAGTCATAGTCACTACTATGAAAATGTAAGATGCCAAGGTGAGAGGCAAACCAAAAACCATAAGCACAGCAGACCCAAAACACATCTGCTATGCTACTGAGACGCTGCTGCTTGACTGAGTGACAAACTGACCGATTTGCTTAAACCGCATCATGTGAGGTGGCACGATGGAATAAGTTTTGAAATAAGAAGGTCCATGGGTGGTTCCGTAGCCACTTTCAAAGCATTACGTATTGAAAAATCAGTCAAGTCTCTGATATAACTTATGTGATAGGCAGGATTTGTCATGGCGATATGAATGGTTTGTTATTGTCTTTTCGCCCACGTATTTACATGGATTAACTAACCGTATTTTGTGTTTCATGTACCTAACATTTATTGGACTAGTTTTTACTGTTAAAAATTTGTAATCTGGTTCCACTCCTGCTTTTTCAATCTCATGATTTGGGTATACTCTATGCCCTGCGGGGCATACTTGCAACTGTGGTATTCCATAATGGTCTGTGGGTAACTGTGCTGCTTTTTCATGATATGTGTTAAAAAAAGAATTGTGTTTTACGTGTGCTGGGCATCTCTAATTTGTAATATCTGGCTGCTGCATGGCTTTCTGCTTTAATGACCTCTGTTGTCACTTCTCTCACACATGTGCTTGACTTGTTGCTCATTCATCTGTATATCCCTCAACTCTTCATACATTGCTTTCCCACCATCATCTGTGTTTTTTTCTGCATTGATTATTTGTTTTGTTGTGGACACTTTTGTTGCATATTGTGTTATTGTTTTGCTTATTTTTTGTTGTTGTTTTCTGCTGTTTCATTATTGTGCTATCTGTTATTTACTAGTTTCTTTATACTTTCAAAAAACATTTTCTTGACCTATTTTCATATTGCCAATAACATTGCCATTTTTAAAATTGTTTGCCAAAAATTTTCCATATTCTTTGTAAACCATCTGGCAACCCTGGCCAGGCTTTGTGGCAGTTTTGATGTTTGCAGCTGTTGGACTGTGATCATATTGTACTGTACTAACCGCACCTTGGTCCGCAAGTATGATATACTGAAGAATAATGTTATTGTTAATTGTCATGGACAAGTTTGTATGTTTTGTGTGACAGCTTTTTGTACACATTGCTGTGCCACTAGTCCCTTTGGATTCTTGTGACAGCTATAAACATAATGATTTGTATCATTTTGGTTGCGGGTCATGGAGGTCTATTGGAAAGGGACATCAAGGTACTGCGAAAGGGTAAACTAGCATGACTAGAAATTTACTTTCCTATGTTTTTAATTGATAAATGTGACAATAACAATAGGGCAGTGTCTAAACAACCATATCCAGTTTTCACTTTAAAAAGACTAAAAATCCATATCAAATGAAATTGCTGACCTCTGCGAAATATCTGACCATTTCTTCACATGTCAGTTGCTGCTCGGAGTGAAGGATTTCAGTGGCTATTAATTTTTTGTAACCCTAAGCCCTATATCCAAACCGTATACCCTAACCTTAAACCTTAAACACTAACACCAAATCCTAACCTTGAACACTAACCCTAATCCAAAACAATAAATGTAAACCCATGTCTGCTTTTTGAAATGTACATAAGAAGCAGTCCCAAAAATGTCAGCATAAAATCTTGTGTGAGAACATTAAAATTGTCTTGTGGACAATTGAAAAATCCAATGCAAGCAAGTTGTGACTTGAACTGACAACCCCTTGCACTGAAGCTGTAGTAACTTCCCACAGGACCACATTGGTGGTGTTGAGATGTCTCCAACTCAGTTTTTTATCTAGCAGAAAAACAGATACGAGATAGTTTTTTAGTCCTTCAAAATGGAAAACTGGATACAGTCGTTCAGATACTATCATATATATATCATACGCTTAAAAAAAAGTTATGTGCAAGTTACCCAGAATTTGCACACTCAGGTATTGCTGCAGTAGTGCACTAAGTACACTGTACACTACTGTGCGGCATTCAGTAATACTGTAGTAAATAATGTGTGGTGAATCAATCGGTGTTTATTTGGAAAATATGCTGTGCACAACGCTGCACGGAAAACAATATTAAAAAAGAAATTGACACAAGAGGTAATGATAAAGATACATCTAGTAGTATAAATAAAAAAGTCAATAAATTTTTGGGATACCTGGGACAACTGATAAGTTTACAGTCAGGTTCTCAGGTACACAGTGTATATTGTGTCACAAGCCTGGCCGGAGTCTGTAATATCACTTGACCTAGGTCTACTATGTACCTGTATTTTTTCGCTGAGACATTTCAGTCATTTTCCCATTAATAGTATTCAAATTTGCTGTAACAGCATTCACTACTTTATATTTTCAGACATTATGGCTGACTTGACTTAATTTTTTTGGTCATTTAAAAAAATTCAGTCTACAAATGAAAAAAAACCTAGCTATAGTAGAACTGAAAACCATGTTTGATAAAAAATTTTGTTTGATTAGCAAGTTATGATGTGTGGCTTGTAAAAATTTACTTCAGTCTAAATTGCATGTCTTATTTGGTCTTTTCAAATTTTATAAATGCATTGCTGAGGATGCGTGTACTTTAGTTCATGATAGTGGCATATGGCTCTTTTTTCACACTTTTCAGCCAGTGATTTGTTAATCTTGGCACATTCTAGTGCCATCCCATTAATTGCTATGAAAAAGGGGATTGAATGATGATATTTTTTCATGATGGTGGTAGATCTGCAAAAGGAACATGTCAGAATAGAACTGAGAGGTAAGATATGTGATGCTTATATCACAGCAGTTTTTCTCACACCTGTTCCAAAGGTTTTGAGCAGAAGTATCCAGCCTTGCATTCTATGTGTTGGCAATATGAACTTAAAACCTGTAGTCTGAGATTTGACGTGTAAATTTTCGCTGAACATATTAGCAGACCCATCTCATATGCTGTGCCTTGGATTCTCTACTAAATTTTGTCTTACTAATGTGTATCTGTCCAGTTGGCATATGAGGCTGTGATCACAGTTTTTTTGCTCCACATGCATAATAAGCAAGTGATGTTCGTTCAAACAGACATGTTCATAGCAGACCACTTGAAACAGACCTGTTCATAACAGACCATGTTCGTAGCACACCATGTTCATAAAACACCACATTTATAACAGACCTGTTTGGAATGGGTCTGATATGAACGTGTTGTGTTATTAGTGTGGTGTATTATGAACATGGTCTGCTATGAAGGTGGTCTGTTTTGATTTCCATGTCTCCACTGACACCTTCAGGCAAAATTTGTTTCTAGTTTTCTGATTTATACCCTTGTTCCACTGGCACTTAACCTCCCTATCACATTTAGGGAGTGCTTAGAGGACTAAACAGTCATCATCGTTGCAATTAGGATTCAAGTGTTTACAGTAGCTTAAGCTGATATGTAGTTGCTAGAATCAAAAGTAAGTCATTCAATGTGCAGCTGTCATTAAGATAATCACATTATTTTTGACCCATTGTGACATTTTGGTTGGATACAGCTGATAGCATATTCCTTTGGTGAAGACCGAGTATGCTGCTTGAGGATGAGGATCATCAGCTGCATAAGTAGAGCTTAGCTTGAGGTCTTGCATACAACCATCATCCTTGTTTTTGATGAACTTACGTATGAATGATTTTGTCCCAATTATGCTCCAAGGTAGTGTTCACCTTGGCTTGTGATTTTGTTTGCTATGTTTTTAAAAACTTCTGCAACTTTTTGCAGCTCCTTATTTCTTACAGTTAGGGTGTTTGGGCTGGTTTTGGACAGCATTTAAAGTCTGGTTCCTTGACTTGCATATAATTCCAACATTTTTGCACCTTTTTGTGGTGCTACTGTGGAGTTATTATCAGCAAACCATACTGTTTCACAGCATCATTTGCAGTTATACTGCTTAGTTCCTATGTAAGGGGCCATGTGGATATGCAGTACAATTGCTATTGTTGCATTGCTACCTTACCTCACATGCTTCTATGATTAGATGCTGAAAAATCTATTTATAGTATATAGTGTGGCAGGGTTTTATAGCTGTTGTGTTTACAAGTGGACATATATGAAGGACAACCGTTTAATGTTTTCTGGAATAACTTTTCATGCGTTGAATGCCTATTCTGCATCTTCCAGCAACAGACATTCACTATTCTCTTCTTGAAAACTTTTTCATACAAAAATGTTTAGCTGCTTCTATGCCTGATTTGAGTCCTACACATATTTCTAGAATTCTTCCTGCACAAATGACGAATGTGCTCATTAAAAATTATTGTCGTGACTTTTTCAATAATTTGTTGCAGGCATTAACTAACAGCCTGCAAGTCTGATGCCAGTTTTCTTTTTCTTGAGTTGGAAAAGCCAGCACTTAAAGATACGTAATTATAGGAAATATTGTCTGTTGTGAGGCATTTCGCTAGGGTGGTGATTTCATCAGCTAATTTCTGTGAGTAGGACCATAAGAGTTTAGAAATATCTTTATTTACGTGTGCTCGTGTTCATGTCTACCTGTGTTGGTTCATCTCATCTGCATGAGATATTTGTACGAGATGTTAGTTTTGTTATGTTTTCGAAGATAACAGCTTGTTTTTTTATTTGGGGGAATAGAGGTTATAACAGATTTATTTGCTTCTGATGTTCCAGGATGGCTTTGTTTCAGTCGGTTTTTGATGACCTTGCAAATAGCATGTGTTTTGTCAGTGCCACTGGCGCTGTCCACAAATTGTTGTCCTGTTTTATTTTTCCCTTGAGCAATTAGTCTGGAAAAGACTTCAAGGTCTGATAGTTTTTTTTGTTTTTTACTGATTTGTTCAGTCTTGATGGATGGCTTCATACTATTTTTTTTTCATATTTTTCAATGACTGAAAAAAATTAAGTCAACTTGGTCATATGTCTGAACAGGTGGACTAGTGAATACTGTTATGGCGAGTTTTAATACTATTATGGGATGAATGACCAAATGTCTCAGCGAAAAAACCCTGGCTTCACACTCTATCAGTTCTTTTAGCTTGGTATGTTGTCACCATTCTAGTCACTTGATTGAATATATATTTGACATGTTCTCCATATTTTCATTTAAATGATGGTTTCTGAAGGAGTAATTGAAGAAAAACATAGCATATGATACGCTACTATTTACCATTTTTTACTGCAGTTGAGTCTTTTCCTCTGCGCATAGGCACATAATTTTTTGTCCATTGAACAATTTTTTCATGTGTATCATAACCTTGTGTTCTCTTGCTGTTATGTCTTTCATCTTCCCCTATACCAGGGCTGGGCAAATAGCAGCCTGCGGGGCAAATGTGACCCGCCGTAGCATTTCCAGTGGCCCGCGGAAGCATTCATGAAAATCTTCTAATCTGAAATATCCTCCAACTCAACACAGCAAACATTAGTGCTGAGACTAAATTGAACCGAGATTTGTTTCTATTTCCACATGTTTTGGCCCTCGGCTCATCGCGGCCTTCTGAAAGTGGCCCCCGAGCCAAATTAATTGCCCACCCCTGCCCTATACAATGGGGATTATTTTCTGTCCAGGTATGAGTCCCCTAGACCTTTCTCCTAGAAGTGTTAACACTTTGACGGCTGGTCTACGAATACATCATACCTGGATTTCGGCCTAAAACCAGCAGTTTTCGGTTGCCTTACCAACGCCATAGCTCCTCTACCGATTGCACTAGAGAGCTGTTCAAGGGCTCAAACAGATCAGCCAGTCTTCTCGTTTGCACTTGAAAAAATTTTTTGGTTGGGGGTTGCAGATTTTTTGTGAGTGACATCACAAGTGAAGTAGTTTTTGGGTCATTTTGGCTCATCTTACCTGGCCTAGGGCCCAACTGCTAGGCCAAAGTATTGCGCTGAAGTTTTTATTAGAAACTAGACACGAATCTGAGTCTTTTGAGCGTTTGATAAACTTTCATGCGTTTCTGGTGCAAAACTTATGATCTAAAATTAATTAATTAGCTAATTAGTCACATATTTTTACTACTTTAGATCAGGATTTTTTTAAAGGGGTTTTAGGTACCCGATTTGGGTCCCTAGAATCAAAGAAAATTATCATCGGGTCCCTAAAATCTGAGGAAATTAGGTCCCTAGAATCAGAGAAATCAGTCCGTACAGATCCATACCAGGTATCTAACATTTTCCTTCAAAAAAACTGCTTTAGATCATAACTTATGAACCCCAGCAGGTCATCCGAATATCAAAAGACTCGGATTGTAGCCTAGTTTCCAACAAAAACTCCAGCGAAATACCACCATCTAACGCAGGGGTTCTCAACCTTTTTTTTCCCGTTTATCCATTGCCAGCAAAGCCACATGCGATCTGGTTGTTTTGGCATGAGAATCCCCAAATCCTACCGGACGTCAAAGTGTTGATAAGGTGTATGTAAATATCAGAGTGAGCTGATGACACTTTTTTGTATCCATTGATTGTATTGAAACTCAAAGAATCTGAACCATGACTACATCGCATTTTTAGAAGATTTTTAAGTGAGTACCCTGTGGACTAACCACTTGTCAAAAACAGCATCAAATTAACCTTGCTCCACAACCAGTTAGTTGTCATGTGTTAGACTTGGTGCATTTGCTATAGCATATAGATTTTGTGATAGCATGGAAGTTGTGATATTTTACCAGTTCTGGTCAGTTTTGGATTGTGTAAACAACCATGCACATATATCTGTCTCCTTTATTGTGCCAGGCAAGTACTGATCTACAATTTCAAGATTTGGAAGGCATTCCAAAAGCTCTTTTGCCTGGTTTGGCTGGAAAAAGGATAATTGACTACTGGTGGCAAGCAGTGAACATGTATGCAAAAATTTTGTTTTTTCTGCTGACGATTCATAAGTTATAGTGGTGTTTAATGACCTGCTTGCTTCTTGTTTTTAAGTCTTTCACTGAAATACTAATGTTTTAGTTTATTAACAAACAACAAATATTTATTGAAACTGGAATCATTTTCAAATATACAGACAAGAATGTTTGTTACATTTCTCATGGCAGTTTTTAGTAAGGCGGTGCTGATGAAACTGCTAGTCGTTTACAGACATATTATTGCCTTTTGTAAACCTATGAGCCAGTAGGGAAGAATATAGTTGCCATTGATAGTGCTGGTTTTAGTGGTGATAGAACCATGCATCTTTGTTTAGTTGATTGTTTGAAAAGCAGAAAGTTTTATCTTATGATAATATTTGTCTGCAAGTCATTCCTGTTTTGTTTCAAAATCTTTGAACTGGAGATCTCGCTTGTTTTTACGTAAGCCCTAGGTAAGGCAAGTTGTTTGTGAAGCATCTGCTCTCTACAATTATGTTTATAAATCCATCAAAACTATATTTTTACATGGCTTTATTGCACTGAGCATAGCTACAGGCTGTTTTTTTCAGTCATAAACCGTAACGTTTTTGAAATAACTGAAAAAAATTTAGTCATTTCGGTCCGAATGTTTGAAAATATAGGCTAAAAAGCACTTTTATGGCGACTTAATACAACTGTGAGACAAATGACCAAAATGTGTCAGCGAAAAATAAAAACAGGCTACATGTAGTTTTGATGCTTCAGGTAACTATACATATTATACATGGTGACACTCAAAAGACTGAGATAGCCTGAGTCCTAGTGTAATTATCAACTAGTACAAGTAATCTTGAGTCATTTGTGTTCAAGTATGACGCTGTCAGACATGTGTCAGTCCTTGTATTTCATTCTGAATATAGTTTATTGTGTAGAAATCAGACATTATAATGACTTGTCAAAAGTGTTAGGGAAAAACTCAGATAATTTCTAACCAATGCAAAATGTGTTGGAACTGCAACTTGCCAGTGCATTTCTGTTGATGCTATCTCTGCAGTTTCTGTATGAACATTGGGTTTGTGTGCTTTGTTTGCAAGTGACCAAATATCTCTGCTGCAGCTCATGGTCTGCTCAGAAAAGTTTCAGAGCCCAGTTGGAAGTTGTAGATTTTGCCTAACTGTTTTATGTTTATTGATGTAATTTGATTAGGAAGAATGGAATGTAATTGGAAAAAGTGGATCTGACGTATATGTGTATCACTTTAATTTTCGTATGTATAATAATATGAAATCCCCACTGCTACATGACAAGTTTTTGATACAAATGATAAATCAATCACGTGTTGTGTTTTGCAGGAGGCAACTGTTTAGTAATGTCTATCTGGTGACCAATGCAGACAAGTAAGAAATTTGATGTTGAAGGTTTTAAGTTTTAAGCAAGATTTTGTTGAAGTCATTTTTAATTGTGAAAGGATTTTAAGGTATGTTTTTGTTCCCAAGTTGTGCTGTTGATTGAATCACGGTTGCTGACAGGTTTCTCCTTTGTGCTTACAAGTGCATCACCATCTCAGTTCAACATGATATGAATCTGCATTTGCATTATGCAGGTACAAGCACTTTGAAAGGTGGGCTACTGCCAATGATTTTCCAGTTGAAAATATCATCAATGATGGCACTACTACTAGGGAAACAAGTTTAGGTGCAGTAGCTGACTTTTCCCTTGCACTGCGTAACAAAAATGTGTGCGATGATGTTGTGGTGGTAAGTTGTTGTAAGTTTTTAGGTGGCTAATTATAAATTGCTTGGTGTTAAATTTTATTAGTTGTGAACTGTTGCATGTGGTGAATGTTTTGTAACGAATAAAAGAAAATGACTGATATTTCAAATGTTTCAATCAGACAACTACTTACCTTCAAAAACGTATGTTTTATCTCAATTGACATACATTTTGAGTCAGATAAAAGCTGTGTCGTTCGGTTATGGAGAATGCATTGATCTTGCACCAGTTTTTTGTCATCTGATTTCATGAGCACAGTTGTGGAACAGTTTGTTTACCAATAAAAGGTTTTGAATTTTGTAAACTATTACACTATGTCATTTCATTCTATGTTAAATTTTTAGGCTATGCTCCACCTATGTTCTTGTTAAAAATCACAAATTGCAATGTTTGTTCCCAGTGGCAATAGAGTTGAGGTCATTAGTAATCATACACAAAGCATAGTTATTGGAAGCAGTTTTCTTGGCGACTTCTCACAACCATATCCTTAAAATAGCTTTGTTTTGCAGGTTGCAGGTGATATGCTATTTGAAGATCAAAACTTTGACATGTCACAAATAGTCAGTTATTTTAGACTCAAGGTATGTGTGAATAAGTATATTAATGTAGGTTGTAAATAACACTGATAAATAATTTGTTTTGCAGTTGTCGAATTTGCTTCAAAATTTTGAATGAATTCATTGAATTTTTTCAGTTATCGGTGAGAATACAAAAATATTGTGGTTGGTGATGTAGTTGATAAAGACCCTTTGCTTAACTTTTTTAACATATCACGACCTACACATATGTGACTGTCTTGTTTAAGTAATATCAATAGTGATTAAAGCTGCTCGAGTTAAAAAAAGAATCATAAAATTTTTCAAATTATACCACAGCATTTGGAGCAGAGTTAATAAAATTGTTTGTTACAAAATTGACGCTGTTTTTTGTTCTAGTTGCACTGAATGGGGTTCACTGTTGACACGATCTGATCACTTGTAAATTCATCTCCTTTTTTTAAACTACACCAGTAAGCTTCGTAGAATTCCAGATTCTTCCTGGAATGAGAAATACACGAGCTATTTCTTCATCTTTTGACCGGTTTCGTCAGTTTGTTGTTACTAATAAAAAGTATTTCAGAGTTTGCTAAGTTTTCTATGTTCTTTGGCTAAATTTGACCATGGCTTCTGTTTCAGCAAGGCGATCTTGCCATCTACTACGAGATGGAAACTTGCGAAGATGCGCGGACAAGAGGAATTGTTGAAGTTAACAACGAAACTAACAGGTAAATATTGAGCTTCTTCTTGATTGTGTGAAGTCAGGACAGTTCATTCCTTTTTGGTACGTTAATATTTACGACAAATATCGGAGTTCGTTTCTGGAGGGCAACTACGAAATGCAGAAGCTTGGTGCACCGTANCAGATTTCTCAGGCAGTTGTTAAACTTAATCCTACGTATTTAACCGAAGAATTCACTCAAAAATGATACGCAGACCAAACTACTCAAGCCAAAAACCAAGCTTTTACGTTACCATCAACTTATGTTTGTTGGACTGTGTGCCACTGTATGAAACGCATATCTCGAAACTTACGTTTTGGTGATTTTCGTCTCCATCTCAGAAAAGCCGAAACTTTATTCCAGGCTAAACGAATTCTTGCTCGGAGACCAACACTTGTTGGATCAGCAACACATTCATTTAACGCATATCTCGTGCTTTTCAGTCTTTGTTTGGTCGTATTTGTGTTCAAATATGTGGGATTATTATTTGTTTGCCGAACAACAGTTCTTGAATGTTTTTTGACAAAAGTTGTTGCAGCAGAAACGAAGTAAACTTACGAATGGTAGTGTCTGAATTTAGTAAAATGTTACTTTCACCAAGCGAACATTTCCGTTCCTAATTGCAGTGGTCGCTTTTCTGCTGATACAGCGTGATATTCGGACTTGAGACTCAATATTTGCCGCCTATCATCGTAAAAGTGCAGTGCTGTATGCTTGCCTTGTTGCGTGAAGTCGGGAGTTTGTCGCGGATCTTTTTGTTAAGGACACCAAGAGTATTGTGGCTTGTGTACAAGAAAGCTGCCATGCGTTACGTTCATTGCGTTAGCTGTTGCACAAGCGACCGTTAATGCAATGAAAAGAAAGCAATCGACGACATGTCTGCAGCAAGTTCGTCGCATGCTTGCGTGCGAGCGTGCGCAACAACGCGATGTCGCGCACGCTGTGCAGCGAGTGTGTGCCTATGCAGCATGCAGAGAGAATGCATTCAGAAAGTTTGCAGTGACTAAAAAACTCCCAAGTATAAAGACGAAGTCGTTTGGTGCGTGTGTTTGTTCGCAATACGTTTCGGCGACGTTCTCCGGCGACGCACAGGCTAGGTGTAAACGGATGAATCTGTTTGTAAGCAAAGCATGTTTCTCACCTTTCACCGTAATTTCTTTGCTACAGTGCAGCCGTCATAAAACTGTTGTCGCTGATGTAGAAAGTCATGTTGCAGCGCCTGGTTTGTCATCTATGTGATGCTATTATCAGCAGTATGTGCTTTACCTTCCGTGAGGCATCCTCAATAAAATTCCTTTTGGAACTGCGTTCGTTCAGTCACATTTCTTCCCTTTTCTGCTGTTTCACTTACGAGTTCCGTTCGCTGTCAAGCTTAAGTTAACTTATGTTGCTCTCGAACGAAGGCGTGTTTGAGTGAGGCGTTGCTTTGAACGTAACTTCGATGAAAAACAAAACAAAAGAAAGCACCACACGAGCTAAGCGACTGCCGTCAGAATCAGGAAAACGACTGTGCTTATGTCAAGCAGCTATGATAAAACAATGCCACCTGTGCCGTGAAAAAGTTAAGCAATTGAAGGAAAATTCTGATAAACCGATGCTAGAACCCGTAGGTAGAGCATATAGACCGCATTATTATTGTTACATCTTCAATAGATTTTCATTATTCATAAGATCGGAAGGCTGCTCGTGGTAATAACACCGTTGTTTGGTTGTGATTACGTTCCATTCCCACGACCTATTTGATGTGTGATTGTGTATGTTCAGTGATTTGATGTATCGTGCCGTCTAAGCACTTGATGTATAAGCAGTACAGCCTGCAGCAATGTTTCTCATCCTTTTTTTCTGCAACGGAACTTTCCGCAAATGTTTGCGTTGCTCATGTAACCCCACGCAATGATCCAAGTGTCTATATTTCTACAACCGCATAGAACTGTGGTTGCGAATTTCGTGCCAGGCAATTTTGGTCTGTTTCGGTGGAACTCCTGGCAGCCACTCGCGGAACCCTTAAATTCCGCGGAACCGCTGTTGAAAAATACTGACCTACAGGCACGCGCTCACGTGAGACCCTATTCAAATTTGCGAAGCGATGTTTTTTGATGAGCAATAGAATTCGATATTTTTTGATGAGCAATAACATTTATAAGAATTCATCATGCATCACCAGTGATCTCCGCTTACAAAATCTACCCCTTATTCCCGGTTGNAAAGGCCTAAATTTTGAAAGCATTTCCGAAATATCCTGGTTTGCTCCATAATTGTTAAATCGAAAACGAACGCGTTTGGCCTGAGTGTATCCGTTCGAAACAAAAAATTTAAACTCTTTGCTGCAGTGGCTTTTCACTAAGTTATTCTTATGATGAGTTCTTGTTGGCAAATGCCTCCGCTTGCGTAATCAAAGCAGTCAAGCTTTCAGCAAACCTTAAAAAGAAGTACCATTTCAAATAAAGAAAAATGTTTTTTCTTGTATCAGCGTCATGCCGTATCACTTGGTATGCTAAATTGTAGTTCACCAAGTAACTTCATACCCAGAATAGAAAAGTTCCACGAGAAGCCAGGACCAGCCGCGACCGATTCTAAACTGGCCAGCGTCGTGTTCTATTGCTTTCGCGGTTCGTCGTTGTGTCACATCGATTCATACTTGCAATCAACCTGTAGCGTTGAGGAGAGAACGTTTGGAAGATATATGGTAATTTTCAACAATGCCTGTCTATTTCAATTGTTACTTTAAACGTATTCCGTCCACGTTGTATAGCAATAACTCGAGAATCAGGTTCAGAAGCAGGCTTCCAACTTTAAAAATGGCCTGCGGTGGGGTAACAGTTTTAATCACGACATGACTGTTTTATTGCTTCAAGCATAAAGCGATCTGGCATTTCTCAAATTGTTTGCTAGCTTTTGTTTAGCGACATTGAAGTCCGCAAAAGTTGCACACGTCAAATTTTTATGTGGTTGTATGTTTTTCAAGGAGTTTCTCATAAATGAAACAGAAACAGTGGTGTATGGAATGAAGTTACCGACACGGTTTCAGCTCATTGGCCAAGTGGTAAGTGGAGGAAACATGTCTGTCGAGCGCTTTCTTCGTTCTGTTACGTTTTCATTACGATTTATTCGACTGACGGCTATGCTGAAGTTATTACTTTTGCAAAGTGATTGCACTGTTTTGCAAATTTTTCACATCGAGACAACTGTTAAATACCTTTTAAACCAGGGGTGCTCACACTTTTTAAGCATGCGGGCTGCTTAGCAACAAAAGTGCAAAACATACATGTATTGATAAATATATTGAAAATAAATTCGTTTTGCAATGTATCTTGATGTACCTTGCATACCCACGTGATCCCGTATTGCACAACACAATCAACTATGTACATTTTTGTCATTACCTGACTTTACTCTGATGACTTGCACTGAGTGGAATCAGCCAGGGTGTTAACGTCATGCGATCTACTCACAGTACCTTTGAGATTGAATGGTAGATCGCGATCGACGTATTGAGCACCTCCGGGTTAACTTAAGGGTATTTAACAAGGGGCATGAGNTGATACATTGTATTATCTCAACCGCTGCTTTGGCTCGCAAGGAANGAATTGTGATGCTACTCGGGCATGTGTCTTGCAGAACGAGCTTTTTTGCTTTTATTACAATCTTTCATACTCGCAATCTTAAACGGAATGCAGTTTCGCAGAAAAAAGGATACTTGGCGGCAGTATAAACGCAATTCCTTTTTCAACGTCCTGTCGCAAAGTTTTGGAGCGCATTGTTTTATGAGTTATTCTGCATGCTTTTAATATTGGGCGTTGGTCAAAATGCTATTTAATTAGAAGACCTTATTATTCACAATTATTACCCGTGACTTTTACAGCAATCACTTGACAGCTTTCCACGAAAAAACTTAAGTTCGTTACATTAAGTCAAAAGTCAACATCAGTGCAGATGCGATTATCGCACCTGGTCCTTTTCCAGAACGTTCCATGGTGATCGACCTCGCTTGTGAACAAAATGCATTCGTGCTGTGCAGTGTGACGTAGTACCAAAAGCTACCAAGCGTAACTTATTTTTTCATGCGTGACAATCAGGGGTTGGTTTGACCCGTTCTACGCAACACGAGGCGTAACCTCTGATACATTATGTTAACTCGGTCGCCTTGAAGTTGCTTAAAAATAGTGCCATCTTTGCGCACGCATGCGGCCAGGCCGGCTGTGGACTTTGTGTCTTCGTCTGACTTGAGATTTTCTTTAAGTGTTTTGACAAAAGGTGCGCGATGCGCCTGATTGCGCTTCTCAGATAGTTTGCAAGCGCATTTGCTCCTCGCCGCTGTCGCAACCTTTCCTGCTTGTGTTAAGGGTCTTGACGATTACGTCAAATGGTTGGCATACTTTGAGGAGAAGCAAAAGCAACAGTGGAGGAAAGACGTCATCACGTGTCGCGCGTTCGCCAGGTACGTCAGCAGTTTGTGAATTTGTCGCTTGCAAAGTGACATCCGTTGTTGTTTCATGTCCGCCGCGGTTCTAATTTTTCAGAATCGGTTTAATGGGAAATCCCAGTGATGGTTTCTACGGCAAAACGATCTCTCTTTCAATTGAAAATTTTTGGGCGGACGTATCAATTCAGGAATCGGAAAAACTGGTAACGGTTGAGGATTTGCAATGAATTTTCGTAGATACGTGTTTTGGTGCTTGTATCAAGTCGATTTGTCTCATTGGGTAGCTATCCCTTTGTACAGCTAGTCAGTCAATGTTTTATTACCTAGCAACAACCTACTGTTTCTGGAAGATCACCGCGCACTGTTTTGTATTCAGCTGAACACAAACGCTGGTTTGCTCGGCAGACAAGGCAATATTTTCATGACGAAAGTGATTCGTTGAACGTTGTATACCTGTTGCTGTCCACCAGTGTTTCAAAAATACCCCCCCCGTAAAAAACGCCCTGTCCGAAGTTAAACCAGTGAATCTCAATGGCCTGCATAAAAACGATACGAATCTGGAGCGTGATTTCTAATGCTAGGTTTAGTGAGAGCCCGTTGTTAGATCACTTCCAAATTCCATACAAGAACAGTTGTTGCCATTTTCGCTGGTGTTGGAATCAGCCTCTTGTTCAGCTCCACTTGTTCGAGAACCCCAGCATTTACTTACGTGCGTGATTTCACCGGATTCCTTTGAATCGGGACGCGCAAAGCTGATTGGTCGTTGATATTTTTCTTCAAATGCCAGGTGTTAACTCCTCATCCGTTGAACGATCCCACGACGTTCGGAAGCCTTGGAGACCTCTTCGGCATAACACGAAAAGAGGGTTACTTGGGAGGACTGAGGCTGCTCCAAGCAACCTGCAAGAAGTTTTACCAGTACTGCAGGAACAAAGGGTAAGAAAGAAAATCCCTCCAAATCATTCTGTGGAAAGTTTTTTTCGCAGAAATTTATTGGCTGGCCTTCACTGCATACCAGAAATATATCGATTCAACAGCCTGTTGGCGCGCAAATGAGATGAGTTCATAATTACGTAACTAACAATGTTACGACATTGCTGGAGACTGCGACTCGCTTAAACAGCTGTATCGCATGTAACAACGCAGTGTGGCATGCGGAAATGCTTAAATTTAAGATGCTACCTGCTTCGTATGTATGTTTGGTTACACCGTGTATCAGCTAAGACAGATATTGGCGTTGGTGCAGTTGGTCGATTCGTCGTTAATTTGATGCTTGGTGGTGCAGGATTGCTTTGTACAAACGGAATTTCACTTTGAGCTATGACACGAACATTCCCCGCCAGGTTGGCCTGGCCGGCAGCAGCGCCATCGTCACGGCCACTTTAAACTGCCTCTTCAAGTTTTTTAATCTCACCGATACGGTAAGTACCGTAGATGAAATGTTTTTCCGCATAACGTGTTTTACGAAACGCAACAGGAACCGCTTTGTAAAGTGTGATGAAACGTTTGTCAACGTGCGGTTTGCAAGTTTGACGCATAACGCCGTTGTTCGGCTGACATTGGTTTATTCTTTTTGTTTCGTGTAGGACATGCCGAAGCCCGTCAAAGCGAACTTCATTTTGAACGTCGAGACGGACGAGCTGTTCATCAACGCTGGACTCCAAGACCGTGTTATTCAGGTGAGGAGTCCGACTACTTTAATTTCACATTGCTCCGGTCAGAAAGCAGCGTCTCCTGCGGTGAGCGTCTGCGTCGAAGTGAACGATACACGATGTGACATGACGCCCGTGAAATGCATGGGCGCACAATACACAGTGCGTTTGAAACTCTAGCTTGATGACAGGCGCCTATTCAGAAAAATAATTAGGTGGGGGATAGTGGGAATCGCCAACTCAAATAAATATAACACGCATTCCTGACAATTTATGCTCAAAGACTCAATATTTTACGTCTGAAATTTGGAGCAACCGTGCCTTTCTCCCCCTGGCTTCGCCCTTATTTAGTGGTCTATAGTACTACAGATAGACTAATGTGGTCCCGCTAAGTTGTTACTCTTGCTGGATCACTTGCTTTCATATATGGTGGTTGTGCTGTTCTATGTCACAGCGATGAAAACAATTTCCTCGTTTCTTCAAACAACTCCCACCGCTACGGAAATGTGCGGTTTTAAGCGTGGTAGGGAAGACTGTTGTTGCCAACGTATGTTCGAGATGTGATATGGTCTTTAGGTGTACGAAGGAATGGTGTACATGGACTTCAGCAAAGACATAATGGACCGACAGGAGCACGGAACCTACGAGTACCTGCCGATGGCTTCGCTTCCTAGGCTGTGGTTGGCCTACGTCTCGGATCCGAGCGATTCAGGTTCATTATTCTACTTGCTTGATAGCTGCAATTCATCCAGTAGTCGACTAAGTCCATTGCGTGGCTCTGCGGCAAAAAGATCTAATATCGTTCGATCCGCCAAAGACCAAAATGGTGTCTTACTCAGCATTGAGGGGGCCTCAAACTCAAATTGATCCGAGGGCCAAATGAAGACTCATGACGTAACCCGAGGGCCGCATTATGACGCTGACGCAACAATGGCGGTACCCGAATCTTACTAGAAACAGCTTTTACATCGTATTTCCTGCGAAAGGTATCGTGAGTTATAGGCAAATCATTTCTAGCCGTCTCTACGTTCGTTTAAGAAGGAACTTGTTCACTTCCTAGCCGAGCACTTTTAAACGCTGGTGAATAAACTAAATAACGTAAACGTTAAAATCCCAAAAAGCATCGCGGGCCGCACAAAACGCCTTCGCGGGCCGCGTGTTTGAGACGCCTGTTTTCAACCCAGTCACTATTACACCATCGGACACACATTCAGGGAAGCAAAATACCATCACTGCTACCGAAGTCTTAGAAGGCTGCAGGTGGTGATGAAATATGACCTGAAATGTTCAAATCCTTGAACGGAGGAGGTCTTTGGCTGACTCGTGTGTGTCAAGTGGC
>JGI24021J15306_10002431_pt1 | contig 20090 bp, 11 predicted proteins | sample Ectturendosymbi1_FD_15306 | JGI IMG/M metagenome (IMG submission 15306)
CACTACTGGTAACATACTCCATTGATGGTATCTCTCACTAATTGTAGGAGTACATGTGTTATTAAACTAGGAAATTTTGTGCAATCTTGAACTGCAACGGGATCTAAATCCCTCAAAAAATATAATCCCGATGCCTTCGTCTTCTAATTGGTAATTTGTTTTTGAATTTGTATGCATAGAGAAACATCGAATTTAAATATTCAGCCCTAACCCTTTTTTCACCAGTTTCTGCAGTTGGCATTAGAGACAATAACATTAAATATATATACTGCATAACCCCGACAATAATCTTATATGAGGATATAAAACCGATTGAACACGTTCTGTTTCATCCGATATGCGTACTTTCTCATCAGATGTGCGCATATAAACACTGTAATATAAAGTTATCTTTATATTATTGAACACTTTGAAGTTGTTGATGATTTTATCACTTCAAAAAAATCAGACTGAACACGATTTTTCATAAACATAGACACCCAGGTCAACTAAAAAAGCAGATCTCGATGGCAAAAACCCGCAGCCCTGGTTACATGAGGACAAACGCCCACTACCGGTGCTTCTGCAAAGTTGAAATGAGGGCATGTGAATTGTGAAACGCAACGCAGGGGCGCTAAGCGTTTAGGGGGTCTCGCGGTCATCATTTTGCCCGGGGCCTCGTGTTCGTTTAATCCGGCCCTGGTTGTAACATGCAGCCTGGCGACTGCGCATAACTTGTAGCAACGTCTATTGAATTTTGCACTACATTCCTGAAACTACAAACAGTACTAACTTACCTATTGCGTGAAATCACTTGAAGTTGTGATTGAAAACAATTTGTACACATTTGTTCAGAGACATTTGTCTTTTTTAACTAATTTAACTTATCCTTATTTTTCCGCTCACTTTTAATTGATTGACTGATTGTTTCATATTGCTCAACTAAACAGAAACAAACCTGAGAGACATTGTCAGTAGAAATTCGAACAAATGAAAACACAATGCCAAAATAGCTGATCAATGTAAACAAAGAACCAACCCGTTAATGTCTGATGTTTTTAGCCATTCTTCATTTTTCTCTATGTAACNAATGTGCATGATGTTGAGAACCGATAGCCCCGACATCAAATCTNCACTCGCTTTGACGCTTTTTAAAATCATTANATCGCGTCTTACAACCGACCACTTCCCAAACGAATCANAAGTCTGTCTGAGACTTATCTACATAGCACCAAACTAGAACTCAATCGTAGCCGATAAGGTTTATCCGAAGCGCGATTATTGCTAGTTGAAAACTATTTAGCTGAAGATTGTAAAGAACGACACTACGATTGTGGAACTCCTCATTAAGTTGGATCTATCTAACCAAGAAAACAAGGCTTGTACAAGCTGACTGATAAAGACACACAAATTATTATTGAAAAACCAATGCTTACTGTGTTGTAATGTTTTATCACATGTGTGCATATTTTCCGTGTATTGCAAAAAACAAATAGTAATAATATTTCCTGTCATTTTCTTGTTTTCAAGTCATTTATTTAATACCCAGATGTATACTTTACGATTTATACGCATAATCGCTAATTCGAATTGGTATCATGCGATCCGTATGACGTCAACACTGTGATAATTGATCTTTATGCCCACCTCTGGGTTCATCCCTGTCAATCACACTTATGGGTCAACGTATTGTCGTTCAGTCTATTCTTGTAAGATATAAGGTGCTATGCGTTAATTCTGTTGCGAAAAACTTTTCCTTAGTGTTATGATCTTACAGCAGACACTTCCAGCTAACCTTCTGTTGTTCACCTGCATAGATTCGTAACGGTGTAGATAATGTTCTTTAAAATAAAAGTGTTCTAACATCTAATATTTCAACATGATTGCGGCATTAACTCACCTCTACGGTTAGGATTTTCGAGCTGTTTGACCACATTCATGGCCAGCAGCTTAGTGGACACCTATAGGCTTGTTGACCTAAAGCATAGGTTCCCAAACGTTTTTGAAGCTGGCACCCTTTTCATAAAAATAAAGTATCATTCGCACCCCCTCGTTTTGTAAAAGCGTAGAAATCACAAAAGCAGTCCGATTTTGCAGTATCTTCAGTTTTTAAATTACTACTCCTAATACAGTACGTAGGCCTACTGACAAAACAACAGGATACGCTCAGTCGTACTGTTTATCTTTCATATCTTAGTGCTCATTAGAAACAAATCTAGTCACTGTTTTGCTGCTGCTTCTTTGAAATTATCCGCTCATACCTTGGCACACAATTACTCAGAGCCCCGCGAAAATCGTACGAGGGGTTCAAATGGTTCCGACTTCCGATACTTGTTTTTCAAACAAAGCAGAGAGGATTCGCACAAATGTGTTGCTTTCAAGGAAACTAGGACAGACAAGTTTTTGTATTCAATTTCTGGCAACTTTGCATGGTTGAACACCAGAAACTTTCGAGTTCTATAGCATCAAACAACCATATCTGAGCCATAACCATTCGAACGTCACGATGTGATTACAATTTCATCACCGGCCATCTTCAGAGTGGTAACTGCTGCGTTAAACAGAAACCAGCAATGCATGAATTTAGAAATTTATATTGTTAAATTAGCAACGTTAGCTAGAATAATTGAGCTGGATAATGTTATTCAAGGTAATAGCACTTGCAAATTGCAAGCTTTCATAAATATCGGTTATTTTGAAAAAAAAGTACATCCAAGAACATACAAACTCTCACCATCGCAAATCGCATTTCGGACCGCTCCAAAAATCTTGTTTTGGAATCGGACCCCAAGGGGCCTGGGAACTCCCGGTTGGGAACCGCTGATCTAAAGGTTCAAGTGTGTCGTTGTCACCTCACAAACCAATGAGCAAGTGACTAAAAGCGGTAACACCGTTACAATGACGATGAGCGAATGTAAAGATAAATGCAGTTGCATCTTCTTCTAACGTTTTTATCCTCTCACTTCTCGTGTCTGAAACACTTTACCAGTCTTCAGTTTTTCAGATTATACAGCGCTTCTGTATCACGACAAAGGCATGCATTACTTCATTACTTGTTGGCAGGGACCGAGTTTCAACGAAGCACGGGAGACATGTACCTCCAACTTTTGGACATTGGAGGACATGATATCTTTTGTCACCCCCAATATTTGGTAATAAAAAATAATGTAGTTGTGCAAACTTCGTGGTTACCTTACTGTTGAAAACCCCCGAGCATACAGCCGGGGAATAAATAAGAAAATAGACATTATCAATGGCTTACCTATAGGTACAGTGTATTATCAAGTAAAGTGAATTATCATGATTGTTGATAATTGTGTTCATTAATTTTAATTAACCGAATCAGTGGGTACATACACGTCGCTCAATCATGTGACTGATTCGCGTCGTCTTCTTGTGAGCCGAATTCCTGCGCTGGTAGCCTGCAGTACACAGAACACGGTTGCCACTGCTAGTAGTTCAGCAAACGATCTTGTGGTTTTTGATTGATCCATGTGGTTTAGTGGTTCTAATGACAATCTTAGTGGTTTTCAGTAGCAGTACATTTTATTTCGTACCTGACCAAATTTGAATCAATTATCACAATTTGTGTACATAATTATGTCTATTTAAGCCCAACTCTCAGCATTAATGTGTTCTCATGTTAGATGCAGTGGTGCTGTAGATACAGTATCATCGCACAGTACCACTTACTAAACCACCATTATCAGCAGTGGCAATGTTTTCTGATGTTTACCTTCAGTAGTAGTTCTAGGATCAATGCACAGTAATATTTACACTATTAATGTCATGCTTATTACACCAGATATAGTAGAACCAGATATAGTATTTACTGTAAATTATCCTGCCAAGATATTCCCAAAGAATTTGTGAGATCCAATGATGCAAGGTGTCGTGTGTGTTTGGCAAAATTTGAATACTATCCCGATGTACATGGCAAATAATGGTATGATTTAGGCGTACTTTGGAGTCATTGCAGGATGTAGCCATGCCAGTTTATGGAATCTCAGAGATGCGTGTTTATTAACTGGGATTACATTATCGAACTGCCTATTATTTGAATCTCAGATATATATATGTTCATAAATTCTACTTTTAATGCGTTGTTTTTTTAAAGAATAATTGAAGTAATGTGCTTGGTTTATCTACTTTGACAAAGAACTCGTCAAGCGGGATTACTAAAGTTTTGTGTACTTAGTAAAGAAGCAAAGCAAACGCAAATATATAGTAATCATTGTCAAGTACTAGCACAGTACTATAGCCAGGAAGGCACTTGGGCCATGGGCCCCAAAATACATCGGATCCATAATTTGTCTCCCATTTTCCCAATTTTACAAAAAGGTCGTATACGTGTGATATGCAGAGAATAACACCCTCCAAAGTTTCCTAGCAAACTCGGTCACTGCTTGCTTGTGGGTTGTTTTGACTGTTTCACTATTGCCGCTTACGCGTTTTTATTTTCTATTGCGACTCCTGCGATATCGTCCCTCAGGTAAATATATGAATAAAAACAAAGTATACCCTAACAAATGTGGCACAAAGCCGATGTTGCTTTTAAAACGCAGCATTCAGGTTCTCATGCAAAACGTGGAAGATCACTTTAATGCCACAAAGAGAAAAGTTACTTGGCGCACTAACCGCGATCCGAACAGATCGAAAGCATCAGACCGCAACAAATTGAAAGCATCAGAAGACCGGGAAGGGTGAAACGCTGCGCCAGTTTCCTCATCGCTTGTGCAAGTGCGCACTGCGTCATGTTCCACTTCAGCACAACAGGTTGCGCTAGCAGCTTGATGCGTAACGAAAAGTGCTGGCGCGTTGAATTTATCAGGAAGTTCGCTTGCATTCCGCCATGACTTATCGCGCAAGGCTGCATTTCAGAGTATTCGCAAAGTGACACAAGCAGAGATTAGACGAATTTGTTATGCTTGAATTATAGGGGAATGCAACGGCGGAAAAACGACGTTATTCTAGCTATATTTCTGTTGTGATTCGTTTCATGCCGTTTCTTCAAGTAACCGGCAGACGGAGAGCGTTGCACCACGTTCAAAAACTTAGGTTTGGAAACGTTCATGCGGCGCTTTCTTCACACGAATGTCAAAACTTGATGCGAGTTACTGTAAAGAGTAGACAGTTTGTTCCGACGTCTTTATTTCAGCTGAAATCTGCAGATGAACAGGAAAGCTAGTGAAAAAGTTGGTGACCACAGCAGTATGTTTATCATGACATCAAATCTTTGTTTTTGGTATAGCCTTAACTCTGCACAACTGCTCAGTCTGATGAAGATTTGAATTTATATGTTGCTTGAAATGATGAGTTGCTGCCTGTACGTGCTACACCAAAGTATTTTAACTTCTTTTAAGAGGTTTGTTTCATCCAACGTATAAATCAGGATTACCTGGGAGATATTGAATCGGAAAATATTTTTCATAAAGTNTNATTAAAAATTTCTTTATTAAAGTTTTTGTGCAGAACAAGATCTCTTGCCTAACGTTTATAATCGCGAAACTTATTGAAANGGAATGAAAAACAAAGTTTGGGAAATAGGGTTGCTTGATCGAAAATAAATACAACACACTGAACAACCTGTTTCGTTTCTGTGCTGAGGTGTGTGTGCTTCACGCGACAACAATTCCGATGTTTCTAAATCAGAAATGCTTTTTCTCTTTGTTTTGCAAACGAAATGCAAAGTTTGATTATGACTAGGGCAACCAATTTTTTGACCTAAAAACTTAAAATTTTGACTTTATAATTTACATATTTTGACCTATAAATTTCCTGCGTTTGCAACTGCAAAATAATTCAGCCTTAGATGTTGTGGCTAAATCAGAAGCATATTCATGCGCTATACTTCGAAATTTAAAAAAATTAACTTTATGGATGATATATTGATAAGTACATTAATAACTACAGTAGAGTCAAACCTGAGAACACCATAAAGTTGAAACACTATATGTATAGTGGATTGAACATTTATCAAACCAAATATATGAGACCACGTTTCTTGCCTTTCCACGCATAGCGTGCAAATATTCAATCGTTCAGTGATGGGAAAAACAACATCATTACGCCAGAAGACGCAACAAAACCACTATTGCTACAGAACTGCAACTAAACTTGCGAAAGCATATCAGTATCTGTTGTTGTATTTTCAATAAAATACCGAAGAAGAGAAAAAAACTGTGCTGCAAGATGAGTTGATCTAAGGATAAATTTTGACCTAATGATAAATTTGACTTTTTCTTGACCTATTAACTTAGGATTCCCTCATGGTATGAGCGTGAAATTTTGTTTGAAGACGTTTCATAAACTTTAAGAAAGGCAGAAAAATTTTGACTGTATTGACTTTTGGTTGCCCTAATTATGACCAATAAACCTTTCATTCCGATCAAGTGACTCAAATTGTTTTTAAATCTTACTTGCATTTGCTTGGGTTATGGTCATTTTTTACTTTTTTGTGAACAAGAACTTTTAAGAAGATACACTTTCTGGCAACACATCAGTAAGTAATGCGTCTGATCAAGGAAACTCTCCAGTTAGCTGTTTAGGTGTTTCAAATGGGTGTACCAATGCTAGAGAAATTGGTACAATAACATTTGAAGAAATAGTGAGGAGTTGCTTTCAATAATCCAAGCTGAGCAGACATCTTTAATCACGATTTAAGACGGACTGCATTAGCCTAATAGTTAAAACAGGAGACAGCCTAGACAAGAACTCAACTGGAAAATTGCTAGTGTCTTGTACTGCAGAAAGATGTGGATAGATATCTGTTTCGTTGTCGCCATTCTAAACACAGGCAGACTTCCATAAAAATTAGTAACCAAGTTCGGTGAGGTTAGTATCTGCCTTTGTTCGTGTAACGTGTACAGAAACATTTCTGAAGTAGTATCATTGCTTGGTTGATTGTTGAATCGTTTCAAATACCAGTCGATAACGAAAATAGTACTTTTTCAAGCAGCAACATGACAACGTGAAAAAGGCTCTATTGCCCAAACGAGGATTATGTTCACTAGCTGGAAAACAGTGGGGTATAAGGATTTAAAAATTTTCGAAGTACAGTACAATGCAGGAAAAGATAAAATGTTATGTTCTCTACTTTACCGGTTATAGACTTATCTTGACATCCCGTTTCCACCGTGTTTGTCTTAAGTTATCAGTTTTCGCGTGTTTGACGATTTCTCCGGTGCTTTGTCCCTTTGTGACGTCTGTGTTTTGGTCCCTGTGCTGCTTTGAGAGTTTTGTGTTCTGTATAGGCTTGCCGTGTGTTTTTTATACTTCTAATTAAAGAGGCTTTGTCCTCACTGCGTGCTGGCAGCTCAGAGCTAGTAAGTCAGGCAGGACTGTTTGCTGCACTGCTTTCTCAAGGTAGTCACGGGACTGCAGATTAGCAAGGGTGCGTTCGCGGTGTGAAAACCGTTAACCAAACCTTTTCCAAACCCCAGCCCTCAAGTGAAAGCCTTTGGCGCCGTGCTTATTTGATCTCCAATTATTGTGTTTCAACATTTTTGAAAAGGTGATAAGCAGGGTTGGTTGGCCAGATGACCGCCATAGTCTTTCACCAATCCTATATGACACAGTACCACTCTTTGTTTACACTGATCAGCTATTATGCCATATTTTCATTTGCTATAATGTTCACTGACGGCTGGTTAACCTAGGGGGCGATGGCATTTTGTATTGCTTCTGCTTATTACCTAGTGTGCGAATGGCATTTTGTATTGCTTCTGCTTATTACCTAGTGTGCGAATGGCATTTTGCATTGCTTCGGCATTTTGTATTGCTTCTGCTTATTATGAAAAAAAAACTTTTAACTAAAATCATTGACAGAAGGAGCAAGATAAATGTTCTAGCCCAGGGCTTTTCAAACTTTTTTGTTCTGTGACCCCATTTTGAAACAGGTTTTTCATGTGACCCCTCGATGAATAGCCCAGATGTTAATGATACATTTAAGCGTCCGATTACAAACCTCAAGAGGCATTTTTGTCTCTGGCGAAATCATAACAATACGCACAATCCTCGGAAGTACCTATGCAGTTATAAAACTACCACATAATGGAAACAGTAAGGCGAAAAAAACAACAAAACACAATTCAGTTTGTAGAAGATATCACGCACCACTAATGTGATAGATGCACTTGATTATTTTTACAAAGAGTATCCACTCGTAGATTGATTCAAGACAACGCAAGATGGACATTCTTAATATTTTTCAAAAAGGATTGGTTTTTGGACTTGATGATTGTCAATTTTGAGAATGCCGCTTCACAAAAAAATGTTGTGCAAAAGGCTAAGAGATTATGAATGTCGTGATCAGAAATGACTGGGCATTCATTTCTTGTTCTTATCCAAAAATATCATATACCCTGTTTTGAAAATTCCAGTTGCCAACTTTTGTCGTTTAATAACTTCGCAAACTCATCCTGGGCATGGCAGGTGTGTCGCCTCCTGAAATATCAATTGTGTGTGGTTTGCGGATCCACCTTCTGAAACTGTGTACGAAGCTTTACCTTTAGTCTAAAACTACTCAGTGTGCTCTGAAAGCAGTTAGCCTAGCCCCCTAGACCTGGACTTCTAAGCACAAGCGTGTCTTCGTGTCGGAATGAACGCAGCAAGGTCAGTTGGTCAGTACGTTAAAAAAATCATGCTGTATCAACGCACAACTTGTTGTGTTTCAGTGGCGGATCCATGGGAGTCAGTTTAGGGCAACACCCCCCCAAAAATCTCTATGGCGCCCCCTTGAATGGCGCCCCTTTGCCATAAATGCGCCCCTTCTTGGTGCCCATGGAAGTAGAAACAGATTTAAAAAACTCTAAAATAAACAATGTTTTTCTCTTAGTTAAACGTCAGGATTTACGTGCCGGACTTTATTCAACCTCATCGAATAGCGTGAACAACGCTATTGCTTCATAATAGTTCCACTGTTTCGTTATTTCTTTGCCCCGTGAGAACTGTCCAGCCCTAGCAAACGCAGTCGCGTTCGCTCAACACAGTTCTCGGCATGCTGCTGTTGCTGTATTATGAAGATGGTCTGTTTTTTTACAAGTTGCTTTCTTTAATGCCTGATGACCGCCTTGAAAGGAATAGGAAAGGCAGCTAAAAAATAGGAATGCAATATGGAAAACTTATTAGTGACTCAAGATTTTACAAACCTCCAAAATGAAAACGAAAAACCAGTTTCAGGGCTATTGCCAGTGCGGTTCGTGAGTCCGCAGTTTGTCTGCATCGTAGTTTTGCAACATGAAGGTGAGTGGATGAGTTTGTTGACGGAACTAATCTCCAGATTGACAGGAGCGTGACGAGGCTAGATGGCGCTCGGGACAAGAAGCAAGTTCGGCGTCCCCATTTTCGAACCTGAGGTCTTTCGGAAGCAAATATACTGCACTGAAGTACTTGTGACATTGTTGGGACTTTTCGGCGCCCGGGGAATTGTGCCCCTTGACCCCCGTCGTTACGCCCCTGATTACTGCGCTCAGCGACGCGCCTCAACAAATTATGGTACACAGCTCTAACCAGAGGCATACGGGAACCTTGGACGCTAGAGGGGGAAATTTTCAATTCGCCCGAATTTTTGCGCTACTTTGAGGAAAACGAATATGAGAGTTTTGCAGGGTGATGGTTCTGCTTAAGAAACTTGCCCAAACATATCGGCAAGTTTTTCCTGAATTTTTAAAATCTTGTCCAAACCTTCCCCCGCTTCGAACACCTATGGATCCAACGCAGGACCTTTGCCAAAATTCTAGCTTTCTTCAGCTTACTGGATTGAATAATTGTTTTAACGTGGTCATAACAATTTTTGCTCAACACTTGAATGTTTGCAATATTTGCAGTCGAAAATTGGGGGAATGACGGCGCCATTTGCCCCCACCTAGCTACGCGTCAGGCAATAGTTACTGATGGCTGCGTGGTTTTGAAACACTTTCAAACTGTGATTATTCCCTGAAAAATCGCATAGTTCGACCAACAAAAATAGTCACTTTTGGCCTACAAAAATTAAGCTCTTACGTGTGCCACACAACGATTGTCGCAGACAACCTTTGGTACTTAAGCAAGTGAAGACCTTTTTGGCGCTCCTCAATTTGACTGCCCCCCCAAACGCCTGGTCTGGATCCGCCACTGTTGTGTTTGGTTGATTGTTATCATTTGATTGGCCAGCCAGGTATCCTATTAAACAATTGACAGCACAAAGCACTGCATTGACCCTAAAAATGCAGTAGAAATAAATTCACAGCAGGCCTGCTTCTTACTTTCTTGCAAAGTTTACAAAAACTTGTGTATCTCATTTGTTAAGCCATTAGTTTCGCGGCCCCAAAATTACATTTCGCGACTCCATTCGGGGTCGCGACACATAGTTTGAGAAGCTCTGTTCTAGCCGACGAATCTACCCGCGTTGATGATAAATCAAATTTAATCATTTTTGTAAAAGCTAGCGTTTATGGCGAAGTGGCACCTGTGACCTTTCCACACTGGATTTGGTTGAATTGGAGACCCTGTGTGCTTCTCATATTAAAGACGCAAATTCGAACTGTTTCTTGAAGAATGGCTTCACCAATGAGTTGCTGTAGGAAGTCATCATTGGATTTTGCTGTACTGGAACCAGCGTAATGTTGGTGACAAAATCAGGGTTTGAAAATTGCTCAAAGATGAATTACCTGATATAGTATTGTGGCTCTGCCTCAATCACAGACTTGAACTTGCTGTCGACAATGCACTAAATGCCACCAGTGGCACAAATGAATTGCAGTCTTTTCTTGAAAGTTTATATTCTTTATATAGCCAGTCACCGAAGAACGTGCGAGGACTTAGTGCCTTTGACCATGATTTGCATATCAGCCTCAAAAAGAATCAGAAATGTGTTTATTATTCGTTGGGTGGCTTCATCTTTCAGAGCGGAATCAGCAATAAAGCATTCTTTTCCAGCCTTAGCCCAACATTTTCAGAAAGCTTCAAAAATGAAACTAGACAAAGTGCAGAAAAAGCAAGATTTCAAGGATTACTTTCCTAATTAGCGCTAATGGCGGACGTCTTCAACGATTAAAAACTTGTCAGAAACACTACAAAACCGAAATACCACACTGCCAACAACCCAAAACTTACTGTTCATACAACAATTATTGAAAGCCTTATTGTTTCTCCGGGAGAGCATTCTATTTTGGCTCAACTTGCAGAAGAAGCAATGTCGTTTCACGATGCACAATTGCGAGAAGGTAGAGGCCCAATCATCAACCAGGCTCAGTTCATTCGAGCTGCAGCTGGGAACACGTAACAATTAAGGCTCTTCACTACGGTATCAAACAGAGCAGGAGCGCAATCAGGGGGGCATTTGGACATTTCCCCCCACCCAAAATTTTAAAACTTTGCATAGCAAGTTTGACATTTGCAGAAACTTTCAAAGAATAAAGATGAAATTTAAGGTCACGTAGAAAAAGCTTATTTGAATTTTTCTTTGTCCGACTTGTTAATTATCTCCTTACAAGATTTATCTTGAGTCAAGCCAGCTGATCGAAATTTCGTAAATTATTGTTATTTAACCACAAATACACTGTAATTGTCAAAACGTGGGTGATAATTTCACATGTTGGTATTTCTAAGGCATTTCTTATTCTTTTATTCGTGTACCACTCTCAAAATTTTCCGACATGCAATGTGTGTTTACACTTGCTTTTGTTTCTTGCCTATCTTCTGAGGACGAGAGTTTGCACAATGCGCAGACTTTCGAAATGTCAATAATAAATACTGCATTGTTATTACACCAGTGGAGCAAAGCTTACAGCCAGTCGACTATGCCTAGTGACAGAAACAGCACACTATGACAGAAACAGCACACATTGTGTTAGCTTTATGTTTTCCTGGGGTTACTTGTAGGCTACTTTTTAAGAATTGTTGCATTTTTTGCTTTGCATTTTTTGAATTTATTAGAAATGTTTTTTCCAACACTTGCCTTCTATTCGGCATAGCAGTGCAAGTGTGCGATTGCATTTGGTGGTGCTTAGATGTCTCCAGTGAACAATAACACTAGGTCATATTTAACAATATTCAGTCCCGTCGCCACGGGGGAACTTTGGTGGGTTTAGCCACCCAAATAAAGCTCCAAGCCCCTTTAGATTGAAATATAAAACACTAAATCAGTGCAGTTTTAGTCAATTTTTATAAAGTCAAGCACCTCTGCACTAAAGTAAAGCCCCCCTATTGAAGACTTTCTGGCGACGGTTCTGACGATATTCACAGGTCTATGTTGGATTTGATAAGGTTAATCACATCGAATTAATGTTCATTACAACGGAAAATCACAATGTAGGAGAGACATTTATGTGTGACCCAGTGGCGTAACTAGAGGTTTGAACCAGGGGGGGGAAAGCTTAGCTGAAGGGGGGCCGGTCGGTCACCGTAGGGGGCCCACTAACCAAAACTTGGAAAAAAGGTTGAGAAAAGATAGTGAATCATTGGATTTCGTGGATGTCTGTACTAGCTAAAGAAAACACCCCGAAAAACGCAAAAAAACAACAACCTAAAAATATTAAATATCAAAATGTCAAGTAAAGGGGGCCCGATTTTTACATTCAGCTTGCCAGGGGGCTGCTCGCCCCCTGTCAGTTACGCCACTGATTTGACCCCCTAACTGTTTGTCCTTGCTCCTGTAGTGACTTCCCCACTTTCAAATTCTAGAATCGCCACTGCTCCGGAGCAGGAGCCACACACATGAAAACCATGAGCTCCGGAGCTGGAGCCATGTTCATGAAAAAAAGAGCTCCAGTCCAGAGCCGAAGCTGTATCATTTGTCAGACGGCTCCGTAGCCCTGCGGTTGGAAGAAAGCAAATTGAAAACATCTTGCTCTCGTGTTATTGCCACTAATAAAACTGTTAGGGTGAAAGGTGGTTTAGGTAGATCAGTTTTGAAAGGTGAAATATCTGTCGCTGCAGTGTCAGCAATGTCTTGGCAGTTAATTGCCAAGTCTGCAATGCAGACGCTAACGGCATTTCATTTGTCTATTTTTTACACAAGATTTCATCATTTTCCACGTTTGATTTAAGCTTCCGAAACTGCCTTATCCCAAACATGGTATAACCCCAATAAGAAAACTGATATCTTATATTCTGGTAATACACATGTCATGGATCTAGCAAACTTGCTTAAAAAATGCCATATTCGATTCAGCCTCAGTCGTCCAAAATCACATCAAATTCACCTGAAGGTTTCTAAACTAAAAAAAACAAAAATCACATGTTCAATTATATAAATAGATCCTCAAAACTATTTTTCAGAACGGTATAAATTTCGTTTTATGTACATTCAAACATGACACAACCATACCAAGCGCAGAGTGACAGAATTTATTTAGTAACCACATATACGCTAAACTTTTATTCGCTTCCTGTGCCAAGACATAGATTAAATGCTGTCGATATACACATGTGACATTCACCTGAAGGTTTACGTAACACCGAAATATGAATGCTACGAACGTACATAAGAACAAGAACTGTTTTCTCACTATGCAGCTTTAACAATTCTACACTATCCACAGTAAAACATACCCGCTTTTCACTCTGCGTCTACGAAATAACTAACAAATAACACGAAACTAGAGAAGCATTGCAATTGAAAAAATTATATCCTTTGTATTTCAACACGATAACTGGAAATGGTGCAAACGCTATTTAGAATATTTTTTCACAAAAAAATTTCATTTCAATTTCGAAAGTGTAACTTCTTAAATTAGAAAGGAAAAAAGCTAGAGCAATACAATTTGACACGCTAGCAGGCTCTCATTGCTTATCACTAAGATCGTTATGCAACCGGCAACAAGCTTGACTCGAAATTGCAAACGTTTGACACAGTAAGGATAATCTTCATTTAAACGCAACAAATCAGACTGCCATGCAGGCACATGGCCAAGAGGAAATGTTCATGGGACACAATCAAGTGGGATGGAGTTCGAATCCCGGGGTAGGTGTGATTGTGTGGTTCCCCCGCAGACACGCAAAGCCCCCCTATTGAAAACTTTCTGGTGAAGGTTATGTGTAGGCTACTTTTCAAGAATTTTTGCATTTTATATTCAGTGCTTAGCCGTTGCAAGGATTTCACAGCCAAGCTCTAAAGTTGCAAGGGAAATTTGAATTTCACAAGGGCCTCAAAGTTATTAGGTATTGTATAGGTAGCCCTGGCCCAAATATTCGTAATAAAATTCAAGTTGCATTCCTGCCTGCATTCCTTTCAAGAGTATTTCAGTTGGCGGACGAAGTCTCGTATCTACGATGAAAACAATAGCGTCAGTGATTAAATATATCCTGACATTCATACCAGTCTCTTGTATCTAACAACTTCACCACTCGCAATATCGTCTGCAGAAATTATCTCACAGTAAATATATTCAACTGAAGTTTCAAAAATCTAGATCAGGATTGGGAACCTATTTACTATCACTGGTCGCATGAATTGTGCATCATCGCTGGCGGGCCGCAAAATCAATTAATTTTATCCTAAAACTCTTGCTTTCTCTATGAGAAAGAGTCAGTTCCTATGACTTACTATCCGACTACCTGCTCATCATGGAGATTCGTTTTGACGCGATTTTGTACTCTAATTGAGTAACGAAAATTCTGATACGGACCATATCCAATGTTCATGCAGGCCGCAGGTTGCCCACCCCTCTTGATGAATTTGCTAAAACCAGGTGAAAAGTTAGGCAGGTTTACTTGTAGCTGAAACATCAGCCACACTAAAGCCATGACTGCACTAGTTGAGTACGGAACAAAGTGTCTGTAAAAGGCTACTAATTTTTACTGTCCTCATCGTTCGGTCTGCATCTTGATTAAAACTGAAACGTTCTTATTTTCGGAAATGCTGCGAAGAGAACTTTATCTGTGACAGTTTGCGAAAAAGTTGTACCACGGTTGAATAAGCACGATGACGTCATCGAATGAAAATTGCTCCCCCCGGACATGAAGAGCTGGTTACGCCCCTTGAAACAGAGCATAGGCTAACGTTGCTGCAACTCGCCAAGTGATGTACAAAAACCTTGTTAGTCAAATGGCTGTTATTAATCCACACAATTAGGTTCATGAAAATCGTCGATTGAGCGAAGACGAAGTAAAAAGTTTATGTAAGACCTTTCATCTCAATAACCAAGAAATCCATCTTGGTTTTATTGAATACAAGGCAAGTGTTGGAAAAAGCATTTCTAATAAATTCGACAAGCTGCTTGTGGCAGCTAGTAGTTGACACTCTATCACCAAGCAATGCCGACTGTGAGCGAGGGTTGAGCGCAATGAACAATGTTACAAACAATAGAAGCCTGATAACTACAAGCAATGCCCCCAACTTGCTATTTACCAGCACTGTGGGATCTCCTAACCATCCATACGTCAAAACACGGCTTGGAAAAGGAAGAGCTCACTCAACAAGTGGCATGGCTGGTCAAAAGCAAGCGAAAAGAGTATAATTACTATGAACCTTTGTGGAAAGCTTTTAAATAATTTTCTACATTTGTGCTGTTGTGTTGTGGTATTTATCCTCTTAACACGCGGAAAAACGGCGGAGGTGTTACATTTAGACAACTCAAGTTGCACTGCCTGACCCACTTTCGGAGATAGTGCAAGTTGCGGCACGAAGCCCATAATACTTTTTGCTTGATTTTTAAATGGTTGTTTTCAAAATGTACAGTAGATTGTTTTGTGGTTTTAAAATGTACAGTACAGGGTGGACCAAAAGTAGACGTGCTCTTGATTGCTTTTTTACAATTAGGCTATGGCTGAAATTTCGAGACTGTATATTGACAAATACTGGGCCGTTCCAGTAAGAAAATTATTCTACTTTCATCACTGATGTTAAGAGACCCCGAGCCAGTGGCCACAGAGTTAACGTTTGAAGCCTTTCATACATTCTAAGAGAAATAAACCATTGCTAAAACGTGAAGTGAACAATGAAACATTCTTTACATCACTGAGATTATATTATTAAATTCATTATTTTGGCCTACTATAACCAGTACATGTAGTTTGTTTTAGTTAAAGAAGTGGACAGGAAATATAAACCTGGATAAATGTTTACATCTGTAGAGTAGGTGTCCCACCATCAATTCTCTAATTGGGCACCGCAAAAACATATTTTGTTTTTTTGTTTGATCCCCTAGAACCGCATGCGTCCCAGTTGGAGGTTTTGTGCGGTCCAATCGAAAGTTTCCTTGTTATGCATGTACAAAATAATGACAACCAGTCCTTACTTTGATAACAATCTTCAATTTGACATTTTTGATATATAGTGTGCCTCAGTGCCACTTTATCACGTCTGACGTCTGCATTTCGCGCTGGCCGACTTGCATGTGTCCACCCAGGTGCAAACTCATATGTACTTTTCTGATTTTTGCCCCTTTTGTTCCATCCACACTAAACTGAGTTCTATTTTGTGGTTCCACTGTCATTTCAAACTCGCCTATGACATCACAATTATGGAGTGATCAGAGGTGCCAAAAAGTTTTATCATTGCTAATAAGATTTGAACGCTTTCAGTAAGCCAAAATTTAGTTTGCTGAGAACAACGGAAGTCATTCAATGTGCGGTCGTCAATAAAATAATGACTTAACTTTTGGCCCAGCACTGCACTTCGGTTGGACAAAGCTGCTCTAGAATGATAAACAATTATAGCTGCTTACCGCAAACTAAAAATAACAGCGAAAAAAATTTATCGAATACGCTGGGTCCCTAGATGCATATGTAAAGATAGGAAGAGCTAATCATGAAAAAGTTTGGCGAACAATATGAAAAAGTAAGACCCACAATGAAGAGTGAAAAACGTGGCTCAGTTTGTGAGTGTTTCATTCTGTTGTCCAAGATATTCCTTACATCTTTACTACGGACCAATGTGATCCTCTTTCACTTTAAATTCTTGTAAGCAAATTTGAGTGATGAAAAGCGCGGCGCTTTTATGGTCGACTCCGGGCGGCGCTTAGCCTCGCTACGCCACTGGTCCGAGTGTAAAGAAGTGAGTTTGCCAATCGATTGCAGTAGTATTAAAAGATGCTTGACTCACTTGTGCCTGCAGTATTTCAAGGGTTCTACATACCTTTCCAAGTATGCTGTCTGTTGATCCCATTACCACGAGCGATTACAAACCAGCTCACTATCTCCGCATGGCAAATATTGAGGCCACTCGACATTGTCCAGTGTCGCATGTTTTATGCGCAAGGCGGCTACAACATGTCCTGGCAACTTATCTTGAGCAAAACAATGCCGAAAAGTATGTGTGAGAGGGTTTTCCCAAGCAAACGAAATCTCAATAGTTGATCATTGTTCAATACATCTTTTTCTGCAACACAATATACTTGCTACTCGGCAGCAGAGCTTAGCCCAAGTTTTTATAAACACAAGCCTTTGTCATCGCGTCTAACTTTACTATGTTTAATAAATGGTACACTATTCAGAATAAAATCAACCACTGCAACAGACACTCAAGTAGTTGGTACTAAAATTCTCAATATATTTTTGTGGATAAAACTGTGAGACTGTTCGAGATATTGGCAATCCACGTGCTTTGAAGGACATGGAAGAAACTTGGTTGCCCCTGACCATGATCTAAAAGAGCTTCATCGGTTTAAGGAACGTTCACAGAATAACGGGTCGGCGAAGTTTGCAGAATGCAGCAATCAGGTTTGTATTTTGTCGGACAAATTTTTGACGCTTTGTCAATTGTGTTGCATAAAATTATGAGAGCGCAAAAAACGCGTGTGTAGAAAAATATAGCCTTGGTATGTTCCTTTTGAAATGACCCCGACTGAGGGAGATATTAAACACTGGATATGCTGACGTTATTGATTACAAAAGCACTACAGCGCGTGCAAGAACGTTTATTGAAGTGGTAACTCGCTTTTGGTATAAAGTTTAGATTCATTTGATTCTTTATAAAAATGAACAACACGCAAGTTTTTCAAACGAAATTTTCCAAGGTACTGCTTGCTTTTTGGAACGGTTTTATTCCTGCAAAGCTTGAAATGTGAACATGACTTTTCGTTTGCGTGTTTCAAATAGATACCTTTTCGTGGAAATTCCAACACCCAGTTACATTGGAAATGCGGAGCGGTGCAGGCACTGCCACGCAAATACACAGTTTAACTGCATTTGAACATTTAAACAGATCTCGGCCTGGCGCTGAACTGTAGTAATAGCAGCTGTATCTCAGCATGCAGCTTTGGCAGAGTGAGGATACGTTGTCTTCAGCCTGCTTAATTTACCTAGTCAGTGAAATAAGCCAGTATTCAACCTTCGCGAACCTGGTATATCTAATTACAAATATTTATTTTTACGATCGCGAGAAGAGAAGCTGTTAAACTTCCAATCCGCTGGAATCTTAAGTGAGAAGAAAGTTCTCATGTGCGATTCTGCAAGCTATACGATATGCTGAACGCCATTACTACTTCTTCACTACATTCACAAAATTTGAATTAAAACTCAACTCTACTGGTTGCTGAGGTAAAACAAACTACCTTGCTCAAAGAACAAAGTGATTATACATGTTTCGTCATGTTTTGAAATATCATGTTGGAAGTTTATTTCCCCATCACAGAACTCCAAGCCATTATTCTGAATTGATGAAATAAACGAACAGCTTTTTATGAATCTCGCTTTACAGGACAAAGTTACAGGCAGATCTGTGTTGGAGAAGCAAAGGGTGACGTTGCTGGAGGCGACATATACAAACCAACGTACAACTATACTTATAACGCAGGTCAGCAATAAGGTTTTAATCCTAACCGACGACGAAAACGTATCATTTGAATGAGTTTTGGGTAATGATTCCAAATATGTTGTGTGCGTTTGTAGCACATAATTATTATTACAACTATGTTTCTAAGCCTATAAGTAGATGAGAAAGAACGGTTTATTTTGAATATATTTTTCCGTATCTACTTAAAGCCCGAGTACAGTAATCCTATGTTTTTGTTATTGCTTTTCGTGTTTTGGTAGTTGATATTATTGATTTGTAGAAATGTTAACCGTTTGTAATAGTGCATGACTGCTGCAATTAACAAAGTACTGTATTTCCAAACTCAGTTGGTAATTTTGTTTTTCAGCAGATTCCGACGTCAGCGAAACCGAAGTTGAAAAGTTAGGTAAAACGCTTGGGAACAACAATCTTTCAAACATTTTTTCAACAAAGCTACTTTTTCCATTCGTAGCCGCCAAAATACTGCTTTTCTGTTTCAAACTGTTTTGTCTTTGCACGCATTACGCGCCTTACGTTTTCCAGGAAATGTGACAGAGACCAAAAATGTGCTTTGACAGTTTGTTGGCTGACTTATGATGGTCGCTAGCCTAAGTTTTCTTTTTTTCGGAAAGGTTTACCAGCAAAAAATTTTTCCGAAACCGTTAATAAAGGTAAAGGCCAGTAATGAAAATGCTGAAAGTGATACACTTATGCACTAAAGTAAACATTAACCTATGGTCAGTCTTAATCAAAAGAACACTTTTTTCCAACATTTTTAAAAGTTTGCGGCGATTGTTAAGCTTGTCAATGGTCTTAATGCTTAAAAGTTTGAAAATATTTTTACATTTTGTGAAGTGCTGTGACGATGTGATGCGTAGCCAAGCAAACTTCACAAAAGTTGCTGGTAAGAAATTTTTGCGATACAGTGAGTTACAATTTACTTCATGGCTGCTGAATAAAAAAGTGAAAATTTGTAAGAGCAGGGATACATGTTGTTTAGCCCATGTTGTTTCGAAATTTCGCCTCTGAGTATACAATTTACATTGCAATGATGATATCAGACAAGCCATTAATTTGCCAAGACAAATCTTCTGGCAATAACGATAAGTCATACTCGTTGAAGTAGCGCATAAGTAACGGCTAAGCTTAAAGCAGCAACAGTTTTGAATGAGCAGCCATTAAAACCTATTGGTATTTGCTTGTTTCAAATAATATTCTATCAGAAATATTTTTGCAGTCGATAAAATCGTTACCGAAGTGCGCAACAAGATAATGAACGGGCGTAAACCGCGGATATGAGAACATCTGTGTGGCATATATCCACTCCGTTCCCATGCCTCAACCTCTCGTCGCGTGCATATGGCCTGCAGACCTGCAAATGAAAGATCTCAACCTGGAAGCAATACGTCAGGCG
>JGI24021J15306_10002432_pt1 | contig 20088 bp, 21 predicted proteins | sample Ectturendosymbi1_FD_15306 | JGI IMG/M metagenome (IMG submission 15306)
TGATGGCATCGAATGAAATTTCGTGAAAATTGCCCCCCCCCCGAAATGAAGAGCTGGTTGCGCCCCTGGTCCATACACATACAATGAGGTCATGTGTATACTCACATCTGTGCTGATACAAACTGTGCTTAACTAACTTCCTTAACAAATTGTTTCCCAAATTATTTTGCGTCTTAAATTCGAAAGATCGGTCTCTTTTTTCACAGATGAAACCTCTCCCACCTAAGAGACGTCTGAATTTAGTCTTGTTTTCGCCAACTGCACTTCTGTGTCAGTTCGTACCACCAATTGAAATTGCTATTGGCCTTTCGTAATTTTTCTCGGGAGTTTTAGTTCCAAGACTCTCAACTTTCATTGCTTTGGAAAGTGATCAAGCTGCTCTGTGTACAGCTCAAGAATGCATTCAAGAGAGCATGTAAGAACAGTTTAGAACTATTCTCCATATCCCGAGAGGTCAACCTTCTGCAAGACAAGACACAGAAGATGTCCGCAAATGTTGGATGCACTGGGGCCAGAATAAATGCACCTTCCGCACAATCCCTGCTAGCCAGGACTGGCTAAATTTAACTGGAACTCGTGCAACCGGACCACTGGTGTGTGTGGCTATCCGTACAGTTAGCAACAACATCACCAAACTCTTCCAATCCAGCCCTGCCCATCGCCGAAGCTTTGAGGCATGCCTGCATACAACATGATCGAGTGTAGTCACAAGTTTTCCTATGTTTCTACCTAGGGGTTTTGGTCAAGACTGACCTCGTCTGTACCGGAGCATCTCCTTTTATACTGTACGTTCGGCGCTCACCACTCTTGTGCGCTCTGTTTATAAAAACACGGAATGCGAATTTTATATTCACGTCTTCATAACGCAATATTTTTGCTGCATTAGATTGTTCACACTAGCTTTGCCCATTACTGTTATGCACCTTGGCGTGACACACCTGTTTTAACTTATTTTCTCTCTCTTTAAATAAGACACGTCATCAAAAAATAATGCCACGGCGTATTTCGCAGTCACCAGACCCCTTTCTCACACCGGGATCCCATACCATACGTTCAGATGGGAATCTGCCTTATGCATGCTCTTTATTTCAGTTTTGGCGTGTCATTCGTAGTCATTTCAGGGCGACACTTTTGCTTACATGACGTTTTCTTATAAGTTTGTCATATCATGTGACATTGTGTCGTTGTTGGCACTTGCTGAACTTAGCCATCGTTCAACAGTATCTTCAAATGGGTCCTGGCTTTCTCTCCCTTCTGTATGACATAACTTCTCCACTGCTCATGTGCTTGCGTTGGTTCTCCAAGAAGCTTGTTCATTTCGTGTGTGCCTGCTGCTTTGTGAAATTTCGCTTTTTGTCCGTTTTTAATGTTGGTCTCCGGTTTCCAAACATGCTGGTCTTGCGTCGCGGTCTGCCAACAAACGTAACGTTTGTCTTATTGCGACTTCTGGATCTTTGTCGAATGTTTGAAATCTTTCACTCATTGAAGTCGAACCCAATAAGCTTATGCATGGACGCACATTTACTTTGAAGCCTACGTACTGTTTCAATTCCTTTATAAGTCCCATCTGTAATACACGGGTATGTGTTAGAAATCACATAGATTTTTTGATTTCAACTAAATTGCCACATGATAATGTAACATATTGCTAATTTGGTTATTTCCACCACTTGTATTTTTTGTCCGTTATATACGAGATTAATTTCGCTCTTTAACTCTAGATGCGTATCATTCATTCTAATAAATTCTTGTAACCACTCCATCGTTTGATTAAATACGCCCGTGACTTCTGCAGGTACTTGATAGTTCTCTATCTCTCTAAAGATATTTTGGTGACACAAGAATGCATGATACAGATCCTGGGTTTTAGTTAACTCTTCCATTCTTTTCTAAAAATACATTTCACAATAATATGTACATGTTTCATTATTACGTTCACTAGCCAATGCTATTAATAAATTACGTCGACTCCTATTGCTTCTATACAGCATACAACAACACGTGAAATGCTTTCATATNGTTCGTTGCTGAGTGTTCATTCTTTCACTCCAAATCAGACAACATGGAGCTTGCTTGTGATGGACGAGTTGTCTCTCTGAANTCCGTTATTTTGTATCTGTCTTCCTCGTCANTACACAGCTTACTTTCCTCAGCATGTGTGTTGAAAGACNAAGTTTCTTCAAAAGCTTTGCATTCATACTTCATGTCCATCGACAAACCAACTGTTGTTCTGAAACGTCTTTTGGAAATTCTCTGAGCGAACACTGTTTAACACATTATGACACTTGCAACAATTTGTGTTGCTTTTAATGAGTAAGTTCAGAATATCGAGAAGTTAAAAGCATCAATTACTGAGGTTGTATCGTGTTTGGCCACTGTGAATGCAAGGATTCAAGTGAGACGATCATATATACATATCAAGCCAAGTTAAATCACCACTAGGAAAACTCAGGGAAGGAAAGGGTCACGACTGTAATTTATTCATGTCAGATGTATCTGTATTGTACAGGTCTTGTGATGCACATCTGGCTAAATGGACCACTTTATTTGCTGAATATGTTTTGACTAGATTCCTCCGTTTGAAAACAACTGAATGAAAGAATGATGAACCGTGTAAGTAGTATCTGCTTGATATAAACATTTCTATTGATGAAGCTGAAGTAAACTGTTTGACAAACACCAAAACGTGTTAGAGTTCGTGCAGAAAGATCATCAGCCAAACGCAATTTTTTGTAAAATGATGAAACATCAAAGATGGGCAAAATATTTTGCAATTTGCGATTCCATTGAATGCTTCAACAACTTGCAATACCATTGAATGTTTCAGCAACTTGCAATACCATTGAATGCTTCAGCAAACTGGTAAAGATTACACAGTTTATGGCTCTTTATACGCTAAAGTGGAACCATTTTTCTTAAAATACATCTGGTTGAACCAGTTTCTAGTCTGAAGCTGGTGTGCGTTTGAAACATCTTTCATGCAAGGAGTTTCATAATATTGAAACCGATTCCACATTTTTGAGAAATTTAAAGAAACTGCAAAATATTCATGGGCTAAATACGACAAGTTAATAAGGATTTTGTGTGTTTTAACTGAAACACCGTCTACACTGGACATCTTACTTGAATACTTAAAACTTATCAATATGATTATTTNTTATTTTACTTGTTAAGTGTAGATAATGCGCTACTCAATTNCGTGACAGCCGTAAATTGTCCTCCCTTTTTGCGATGAAAATATGGCAACCCTATTGAGCTTATTAATAAAAAAACGTGGACAGAAGAATAAGANATCGTCACCTTTACAAGTGTAGANCTTATCCAAGCGGTTCTAAAAGACTTGAAAAAGCAAAAGAGGCAAAAATGAGAGAGGAAGAAGTTGCAGCTAAGTCAAGAAATATTCAATTTACTATTTTACAGTGGCATTGAAGTCCAGCGGAGACATTTCTGCGGAACTTTTAAGAGGACAGAAAATCAAAAAACATGTTACTACAGACCTAGATCCACGCAATGATGAAAATAGACCTGGCTTACCCAAAGGTGCAGCAGCAGAAGAACGCCAAGAAGTAGCCTATCGTCGAAAAGCACGATAGATGAGATGGCTGACGCTATCACTAGAGGCAACGATATCGGTCTCTAGTCAGCTAATATACCAGAAAAATTGCAGGAATATTGATTGATATCTCTTTGACATTGTGATGAAAAAATATGACACAGGTTCTCTTTGACATTATGATGAAAAAATATTTTAAACCATGTTGTTTCACAACACACAAAAGATAGAAACGCGTCGCGGAACTGCGCTGCAAGTTTTATTCGTAGCCAGAACCACAACGCTGAACAAGTTGACAGAAGCTGCCTTGCTTCTGGTGACCGGTTTTGCAAGTTTCACATCGCTGATCATTGTCAAATATCATGTTGCAACATAAAGTTTTGTTACACTTGAATTAACAAATGTGACGTCACAAGATTACGTCATAAATATCAACGATCCGCGGAAATACTAGTGACTTCATCGATCACCACCTAACTAAAGATTCTGTATCCACACATGGGGCTTCCCACCAAGCCTGGGCCCCACCATCTAAACCCGGCGCTGAGTGGAGTACAATGTCCTGGTAATACATCCTCGGTTAATGTAACCAACCGCATATTGCATCCAAATCGCTTGGAATGAAACCTTCTTAAATCATTTCCCATTAACAAACCACAAAATAAGCAACGAATGCCCTAGTAGGGGATTATTTAATTTTTTATTTTGTGTTTTGTTTGTAACTTGCTAACCACAAACCTTAGAAAGCCACTCAAGGGCTCTAAAGATGCAGATTTTTGCCTATTAAAAAAAGAAGAACGAAGCTCCCTCTTGCCATTCAGGTTCAGGGCCAGATGAAATGGGCCAAAAAGACCTAAACCTGCTACTATTATGATGTAACCCACAAAAAATGCAATTCCAAAACTTCCCAACTTTTTAAAAATCAAAACTCGAAGATTTCCCGAATCCGTAGAGAGTTTAGACAGCTCTCTAGCTCTAGCGGCTGGCGAGTTATTGACTGGACAGAGTCAAAACCACAGTGGCTTGCGGTCATTTAAAGGGTTCCATCCATTTCTGATTCAACATGCAGACAAACAATGGCCTATTACAAATCCGAGAATATGATCGAATAGCCCATCAGCTGCAGAGATTAGGGAGTGCCTTCGGCGGTTGGTCTTGGGACTTGACGGAACAGCATTTGAGAAAATGGGCATGCTTAGCTAATGCTCTGAAACCAAGTAGATGGCCATCTCAGAAAAACATTTCGGCCTAAGCACACTAATTTACGCAACTTTTTCAGTGTTGAATGAATATAGTACAAAATGTCAATCGCGCCATTTTCACCCCTTTGGAGTTGTTTAGTTGCAATTTTAGGAAAATCGACTATTGCAACCACCGCTTCTTACATCCAAAATCCGCTGGTCCCAGCCTGGATGTATTAACCTGAGTCTACTATATTACACTTGATCGAAATTCTGCCGTTGTTAATTGCGTTAAGACTTTGATTTTGCAGCTCGGGCTTGTTTGCATTTCAATATCAAAGCATTTAAAGCGACAAGTATAAACGCAAAGCATGTTCTCTGCTGCAGCCTACGCGTTAAGGATGAACCGACGTGTATGCCTACTGGTAATGATAACTTAGGCATTCTCTGCTCTCACATAGGCCATGTGAAGGCACAAAACTGAAAAAATGGATAAAAATTAAGCGCGTAAATAGCAATTTATTTTAGTCCTGTTTGTTTAAACTTTAATCTAATGCTTTTTAGGTGACCAGTGAAAACACGAAAATTCGGCGAAAAGAGCTTGGTACCCATGAGTATCGTTGCGACAAAACACGAGAGAGTGAAAGTAATTGTAAATATTGTGGCATTGATTCTCCTTCTTTCCATCACAGAACGTCATTTTCAAACAAGGAATTTTTTGCAACTGAGCATATGTAGTATGCTACTGATTCTATAGATGCCTATAAAGCAAAACGCTGCTGATGAACGTCTTTTTCTGAAGCAGCACCGTATGGTTTGAGCAACAATTTTATTTAACAATGCGTTGAAACAATCCCTTTAAAACAATAAAATGCAAATCAGCAAATCAGGTCGTTTGTCGAATTTGGCCACTATGAGCCGGTGGTCGATGGTCTGCATAACTCATTCCTGCGCAAAAGATAACTTTAGTTAGTCAAAGTGATAACAAATTTTTACAACGTTGAAGAATTCCGTTGAAATTTTGTTATTTCTATGAAAACTACAGAACAAGCGGCAGCTACTTGTTTCAAACGAAAGTAGACGTTTGAATAATATTTTAATATTGACAACATGCTCTTACAAAATTTTAGTATAACTTTATCAGAACATTGACTGCAACTCACGTTAGATTTTCCCTGATCTCTAGCCTTGGAGCGCATTTTGTTCAAGGCTGATTCAGCCATATCAGCTCTTTCTTCAGCGTCATCGAGCTCATGCTGCAGTTTTCGATATTTGCTCAGGTTTATGTTTGCTTGCTCTTCCTGCAAAAAATGTACAGCAATTACAAAAAATGTAAACACGTCAATAATCCCAGGTCCATCAAACTATCATATATATGGTTCATCAACTTGCATACTCTAGGCGGAACTAACACTGTACATACAGTTTGTAGGCACTACATTACTTTACTTGATACTTACAGCTTCCTCTGCTTGTCTCTTGTAAGTTTTCACTTTTATTTGAAGTTTATCAACTAGATCTTGAATCCTGGTCAAGTTTTTCTTGTCTTCTTCAGCTTGATAAGTTACCTCCTTGAGCCTGCGCTCAATTTTACGGGTGGTCTTCACCGACTCTCCATTGCGTCTTTGCTCAGCGTCAAGTTCATTTTCCAATTCTCTGATCTACATAAATCCAATATACTTGATGCAAAAACAAAATCTTGCAAAATTGCTTTTTAACCATCAAAAATACGAGCTTTCTATGCCTGTTTTTATTTTACAATTGACAACGTGAGACAAAAATTATCAAAAAAATGGTGGGACAATCTTGCAATCTTATATAATGGGCATGCATAGGTGTGTAGTAGAACAGATTTGGGTAGGTATACGGTATTTTAGTAAAAACTTTGGAAGGCACATAATGTTTGCGTTGGCACCACATATGTGATACAAACACGTTTGTTTAGTCTTTGTCAGTCACAGAAATACTAGCCTCTTTCTGGCAACATTAACTGCTAGTGAAGTGGAACTTTTAATGTTCTTGTGCAATGGATCATCAGCAAAAAACATACGACAAAAAGGTTTTTAAATTTTGGTTAATGCAAACAAACTGATGCCCCAAATTATAGTAGTTGCGTCAATTTGCGAAGCAATAGGAACTCGACTTACTCGAGTCTCAAGTTTCTGAACTTGTTTCTTTCCTCCTTTCAGAGCAATGTTTTCAGCTTCATCAAGTCGTTGCTGCAAATCTTTTACAGTTTGTTCCATATTCTTCTTCATGCGTTCCAAATGCGATGACAGGTCTTGTTCTTTTTTCAGCTCTTCTGCCATAGTAGCAGCCTAAAATGTAAGTGTTGTTTTACTTTGTAAAGAAAAGTATGAGGCGCTTCCTTCATTTGCTCATTAATTTGAGAGAAGGTCAGGCAATATCTTTATGACTGCATGAAGTAATCACAAGTTAGTTATAACAATTAGGTGTCGACAGTGTAGCAGGCGGACGCACAATCTTTTTAGGGTGCTGTGAAGATAAAATCTATTTTTTTGGAAACATCGTCTCTGATCTCTGTCAAACAAATGAGGCAGTGACTAGAACAAAACAAGCATTAATGAACTACAAAGCTTTTAAAACAAACCTTCTGCTGAAAAAGTTAACTAAAATGATGCAATTGAGCAAACTTACATCTACAATGGCTTTCTTTGCCTTCTCTTCAGCGTTTCTTTGTTCCTGAACTGATTCTTCCACTTCACCTTGCATAGTCTGGAGTTCTCCTTCAAGTTTTCTCTTCTGGTTGATCAGTGCGGTATTTTGTGTGTGCAGTAAGTTGGCTCGTTCGCTTTTCAATGCAAAAAAAGATGTATGAGAATCAATCCGAGAGAGAACTTTCACAAAGTAGAAAATCAAATACACATTGACTGGTGTGTGTTTGTACCTCTCTACAACCGTTATCACATCAACAACTTTTTATCTCTTAGGGTGCCGTCTACTGTAGAAACAATGATTGCTGCTGAAAATTAGTTTCCTAATAATCAAAAGACAAGTAACGCCCCATTAATCAAACGTCAAAGGTCTACTTTGAGAGCGAAAAGAAAAGCAGAATTATGTATTGATAAGCGTTGTTACCAGCTTTCCATAAGTTCTGTTTCAGCAAGCTTGCGGCCGCGTTCTGCTTGATCCAAAGCTGACCGAAGTTCTTCTATCTCAGCCGAAAGAAGATTGCTACGCCGGTCAACGACAGCGGCTTGCTCTTGTAGGTCTTCAGCTTGTCTCCGAGCTTCGTCTACTTGCATCTCAAGATCCTGGAAGATGCAAAAGTTATGAAGAGCTGTCAATGAGAGTCTCATTTGACGTAACCGCTACTATACATGCAGTGACTTCGTGTCTACAAAGCCCCAGGGGGCTGAAAACCCCAATTTTTGAACAACAACACTTTTCGCGTTGTTTCGTGATGTCCACATACACTGGCAGACAAGATAGGCAGTCTATTGCGGACAATATGTTGGTAATGGCAATGGGCAAAAGACGAGGACACCTGTGTTGGCCAACCACGTTGAAAAACCGACCTGGGTCTTGTCAAATTTCTTTCCTGTTCGAAGTCCCTGCACATATGCGGTAATGACCAGGCGTGGACTGAAACAATGAATGGTGCGACAGAGTTTATGCGCTTTTACAGTAGATCTCTCGAAAAGCTCTGCTGCTTTTATCGATATTTTTTGCGTTGCTACCACAGCGTTACCAATAGCCTCACAAAATCCACAAAGGTAAAGATCCTAATCCAAACGAAAAACAAATGCTTCTTGGCAGGACTCCTCGTGATAATGACATTGTTGACTTGTCAATCTCACATTTCATCTCAGCGTAACTCATCCTTGTGCCGCAATAATACAGCAATGTCATGCACCTCAGACAGACCTGCCCACAACGGAGAGCCCGTGGTGCCGGGATACCCACTTTATGTTTGGAATGCTAACAGATATTATTGCACTTACTAAAAGAGGCCCTTTGAGTGACAATTAACTNCCTAGCAGTAAGTTTTTAAGCTTCAGCGTATGCATGTAGTTGAGCAAGAAGTATTTGTTTTATTTATCGCGGTTGGTTCTGTGCGNTTCTTTCATTGCAGTCATGAGATTGTTTACTTTCTCTGACCTTGTTTTGGCCTTTCAACGTTTTNCACCAGTTAGTATTGCTTGCAGATGATAGGACTGATGATGCGTAGTGTTACGTGAAATCGACTTCCTATTAAAAATTTGCGATTGATTCCTTACTTCTTTCACCTGTGGAGTGAAGTTACTTGAACACAGATATGTGCAGTTTGAATCATCGCAAAAAGATGAAAGCAGAGCCCAGTTAGCTGATTCGTCGAAAGCCTATAGAAACCCTAGAGTTTTCATCCATCTCAACCAGATGAGAGATTGTTGAATCGGAGCATTAGGACCTTTTGGGGAATCAAAGACCTAAGTATTGGGATATGCAAAACAAAACTTTATTTTCCGGTGATTCAAGTATTTTTGTGAAACGTTTGTACTGTGACTCCAGCCATAATTTAGATGTACAGATCCGCACCAACTAAGCCCTAATAGGGAGCACAGATTGGATGCGGATTCCGCATCCCACAAGCATAGTGTCCAAACATTTGGAAAAATTCGATTAATTTTTTTTTTTTTCAGAAATTGGCCTTTTCCTTGAAGTCGTTGCTACATTTCTCTTGAAACGAGAGCCTATTGTGATTTTACGGGCAGTACATCTGTTAGAAGGGGTCCTGCACGTGTTGCACAGTCCTTGCTTATTTAGCCTCGCTTTTGTTCACGCAGCAATTACTTCTTTACTGTAAAACACGTATTTGAAAATATTCTGTGTACTTTCATGGCCTTTACCTTTTGACTTTTGCCTGGTGCTGTTATGTTCTGATCACACTTCTTTGGGTTTGAAAAGCTTTGTATTGGAAATTTGCTAAAGTATAGTTTAAAGCTTCAAGCAACACAGCTTTGGTCTAGATCTAGACTACTGGTACGATCAGGGTGGCAGTATTTGCACATGAGATTGATATCCTGTGTGATAAAAAAAACGGCTTGATCAGTGCACGCAACTCACGTTATCGGCGACCAAACGCTAAAAACGTACCTTGATATGAGCTTGAACGGATTTCGCTTGTTTTTGTGCTTCAGCTGCTTGTCGATTGGCATGTCCAAGTTGAATTTCAAGATCATTGAGATCTCCTTCCATCTTCTTTTTGATTCTGACAGCTTCTTGACGGGCTTTGTTTTCCGAATCCAAAGTGGTTTGCATAGATTCAAGTGCACGTTGGTTATTGCGACTGCAGTGAGAAAACAACACAACATTCAAAGTCTTCGGTAATGGAGGCGTAAGCTTTCCGGATATAACAATCCGTTTACCGTACATGTGGAAAAGCAGCAGAACAGAGCTTTTAAAAGATATACGGTACGCTACAAAACTGTATATCGGACTATACAGAAGGCTTTTGGAATAGTAGTTTAAGTTTTTTTGTTTGTTAATCCTTATAGGCTTGTAGACTTTTTTGCTTGCATACTGAAAGTCCTGGTTACTAATTATAACAACTAACAATATCTCCTGCCAATTTATTCAAAAACTCAAAGAGTATGATTAGGTGACAAACGAGGGCAGTGCGTGTGTAGTAATAACAACAAAATGCTCAGGTGACGAAGAGTCTTCATTGAACCCAGATTTTATCTGATATTTCATGATGGTTAAAGCGATTACTGGAAAAGTTTATGCCGGCAATGATTGTACCGAGAAACATCTGAAGCGCAAAAGATCGACTTCGTAAATTCGTGCATAAATCTGTTGAGTATTGGATGAACCTCAGAAAGGTTTTTGTTTGACGAAAAACTATAGGCATTCCTAAGCCAGACATACAGTAATATCATGTGATGAGTTAAAAGAACTGGCCAAACTGATTTCAGTATCTGAACAAACATAATAAAACTTGCAGAACGTATGGAGGGTTATTCTCCAAATCACCCTAAGTTTTGTTTTTGACCAATTAATTTGTTTTTCTTCGTTTCTAGCTCGTTAACTATGGAAAAATGAAAGTGACATTACGATATAGCCCAAGTTATCATAAACCGTCTTCTGTTTTAATAGAGCGTTTCTCCATGATCCGCATGCTCAAGTGCAAAAAATTTTAATCGAGTTCCAGCGGATCAGAGCTATGCCTCAATGGCGTCTAGACATGCACGAGATGTTACGTGAAGGATAATGAGCTATATACGACGTAAATATCATTGAACTCACAAAAAAATATATTTTTGAACACCATAACTCGGTTAGAGTTGATTGCCGTTGTGATAAAAAGGTGAAATAAGAGCATTCTTTAGTTTTTTGCTTAGAAAACTCATTCTATTCGGTCAAAGAAATCTGTTGTTTTTGCACCTTTCCACTGTTTATTACCGTACAGGCTGTTGTTCCCTTTTTATCTACGGTAGAGTAACTTATTTGTTACCAAACTCCTCACCGTTGATTGTCAATTTCTTCGTCCTTCTCAGCTATCCTCCTCTCTAAATCTTGCTTCACCTGCGCAAGTTCCACCTGCAAACGCAGAACCTTCGATTCCTCTCCTTCAATAGCGCCTTCAGCTTCTTCCAGAGCAGCCTGCATCTCGTTTCTTTCGTGTTCCAGAGTCCTTTTGGCTTTCTCTAGTTCATGGATACTTTTGCCTCCTTCTCCTAGTTGATCGGTCAAATCTGCAATCTCCTCTGCAACGAAAGACTTTTCAAATCCAAAGGAGGTTCTGGACATATTTTCATGAAGAATTCTAAAGAAACAATCCGCATTTACCGACCCGACTGTTGCATTTATCTTTAAAAAATTGATTATCATCAACAATCAAGCAATATTTACACGTTTGTGCTTCACAACAGAAAGTGACAAGAGCAGGTAGATCCAGCAGTATTCGTGACCAATATTGGCAGTCCTCAGAAAGATGACAATTTTTAGCGTAGAACGTAAGTTTTTTAAGCATCGTTTATTCTTAGGTTTGCAAAGAGTTTTCAACAAACCTTGAAGATTCTTGTTTTCCCTTTTGACAGTCTCCAGCGCATCTAGAGCCTCCTCATATGCATTCTTCATTTTGAACAACTCAGTTGACAAGCCTCGTGCCTCTTTCTGCGACTGTTCCAGCTCCACTTGTACTTCTTCTTGCTTTTGCTTGTGCTCAGCTAAAACCTATTCCAGAACGTATTTTTAGTTGAAAGCTGAGTCAGCACGAACTTAAGCTCATTTGTTTGATTTAAGGCAACTGACAAAAGGCTGAAGTGTGAAGGACGCTTCTTGCCAAGGCGTTCAAGGTTAACTGCTCTAGCTGATAAATCGTTAAGTCAAATACAAATATTCTTTCAATCAATTCACGGTTGTTCAAGTCGTAAATCTTCGTGTACATGCCTTGTCAAAGTTTCGCTGCTTTTTATCCAAAGCGGCTGCAGCAGAATTGGACCTTTCCAAATCGATGGTAAGATCTTCAATTTCTCCCTGGAGCCTGTTCTTAGTTTTCTCAAGGCTTGACGCTTTGGCTTGCATAGCTTCAACTTGCTCCTCAGCATCTTGGAGACGTGCAGCAAGCTTTTTTCTACAAGGTGAGAAAAAACACAATATAACCGGATGCTGCTGTAAAACTACGTTACAAACATGATTGAAAAACATCAGTATCAAAATGTATATCAACAAAACCAATGATGCAATATTTATTTTAAAGTAACTCCTCTTCTCCTGACATCGACAGTTTATGAATAGAAATCAAGAAAAACACATTTAATAATTTTAGCAACATTTATTACTTCGCATCTTCAAGCTCTTCAGTCCTTTGTATGGCATCCGTCTCATATTTGTTTCTCCACTGGGCGACTTCTGCATTAGCTTTCGACAACGCTCGCTGCAATTCAGCTTTGGCTTCCTGCTCCTCTTCGTATTGCTCACGAAGTAGGTCGTTATCGTGTCTTGCAGCCTAAAGAGATATATTTACAGGTTGAATGAAGATGCACCTTTTCCCTTGTTGGCCTAAAAATCAGCTCTATAATAATTAACACATTGACGGTAATCTAGTGAAAGCAAAACGTATCGTTGAAAGAAGAACTTTCTGGTATGGGTATATCAATTTAGTTTGTTTATTTGTTCATCTAAGATTAACAAGCCACGTCATACGGGTTGGTAGTAGTGTACAAAAACTACAAAAACATCTCCACACTATAACAGCACGGAGAAGATGTTATCAAATACACGCATGCAACACTGAAAAAGAACAACTACTAAGATAACGCGACAGTAGCCGCCGAAATCTCTTCTCAGCCATACATAATTGTTGCATAACGAGTAAAAATGGAACTGGTAACCAGCAGCATGTGACATTTTAAGTGGACGAATGAAGCTGTTAGATGAAGATACACACCGCTAAACCGATGCTTACAAGTTGTTTTTGATCAAGGCATCGAATGTCTCGGCGAAATGTTTAACCTGACGTTGACGAATGCTTACACATTTGGAAATACAGTACGAAATTTTATACATGTTTTTACAAACTATAAGCGGTTGCTTCAGTCAAGACAGTGTGCGCATGTTCCAAAGTTGACTGGCAAACACTGATAAAATATTGTAATAGCCCCCAAAAAGCAGGCAATGCCTTTACTTGATTTATGCACAAACGCACGAACTAGAGAAATGCTTAATCCAATTAAGTGTTCCTAAAGCAACACCTGCACAGCATGAGCTAAAGCAGCTTTGGCCTTTGTTTCTTCCTCGACAACGCGCTTCAGTTCATCGATCTGCTGAGTGGAACTGTTTTTGCTGCGAGTTAGTTGCGCCATCAAGTGTTCTCTCTCCTCGAGTTGTCGACTGAATTCACCTGTCGCAAAACATTGAAATTTTCTTAAAAATTATAGTTTCTGGTGAAGGTTAAAAATCTAATGCATGTACATATACGAAATGAAACGAGCATGCATCACCATAGCACTACAGTGATTGCTTGGAGGTTAGCACAGAATTGAGAAATAAGTTGAAAATCTATCCTATAGTAGCAAAATTGAAGTAGAATTTTCACCAGCTACATTACAGTAAAACGAATTTTTTGGACGTAAATGTGCAAGGCTTTTGCAAAAACGTATCCAATCAAGTAACTCGCATAAATTCCGAACTAGGCAACTGCAGTATCAAAACGTACCATTTTCCGAAGACAACCTGGCTTTTGCTGCGTTCAACTCGTTGACTTCTTTGGTAAGATTGTCATTTTTAGTCTTTGCCTCATTCAGTTGCTCCTCCATGTTTCGCGACATTTTTTCGTAATTCAGTTTCGCCTTTGTAACTGTTTCCACATTGGTGGCAAGATCATCTATTTCCATTTTCATTTCACTCTTTTCTTTTTCGAGCTTTTGCTTAACTCTTTGCAAATTGTCAATCTGCAAAGAATGAACATCATAATCTTGTAACTCGTGCGTTCCAAACGTTACGTTTGACGCGTTTTGAGAATAACCAAAAAGAAGGTTGCTAGAGAGTAGAGATTGCGCCAAACCGATCATTTTTAGATAAAACAATAATTATTTTTATATTAAAGATTTGTTTCGTACAGATGCACAAAATTTAGCACGCAGAAGTTGGTGTACAGTCCACCTTTTACTCAAACGTTAAATTAAGATAAGAAATGAATTGCAGAAGTCCATGAAATGTCAGTGCAAGTAGCAATTCATCGATGAAATTGAGTCCTAGCAGACCCACGTAGCTTTATCGTTTATTGTATATCAGCTATGCATCAAGTGAAAGTACCTGCTCGCTCATTTCAGCTGAGGTGTCAGCGTGCTTTTTGCGTAAAGTAGATACAGTAGCTTCATGAGCTAAATTCGATTCCTCAAGCTCACGTCGAAGTTTGGCGTATTCCGCCTCACGACGTTTGTTCAATTCAATCTGAAAAAGTATGAAGCTTGTTGTCACTTACTTCTGAGTTTTTCAAATTTCAGCTATGCGGAAAACGTGGCTCTCGGAAAAGAAAGAAAAACCCTAGTTTTTTTATGTTTTTACAGAAATGCGATTCTGAACGGTAATAACCTCAATGTTCCTTTAAATTTTCTATGTTCATTAGAAACCAGAAATCCGATTTATTGATTGAACACTACACGCTACACAAGGAACATTAAACAAGAGACAGCGAGATGACCATACGGTCTTCAAATCAATCGCCAGCCGCCACCCGATCAATGCAGCACACCGTGGGCTACTACTAAATTTTTCAAAATGGGAATGACCAAATATGCCAAGCAAGCTGAAGTTTGCAAAACGACAAAAATGCACACGAAGTTAAAACACAAATATAACAGCAACAAAAACCGCGAATTCATTTCAACAAAAGATTAAAAAGATAACGAAAACACATAAGTTAAATCAAGCTTTTATTGGCACAACACAGTTTCGCTCTGCTTCTTACAGTACTGACGCATAAAAATGAAAACATTAATTTTCAAAAAAAATTTTTGAAGAAACACAAATCGCAATAAAATGAAATAATTTCGACGAAACAGTGAGTGAGTAGTACAATTAACATATAGCTAAGCCCAATCGTTTTATATTTTTTAAATGGAAAAGATAGCCCATATTTTCCCGAAAATCCGGATTGACGGATTTTAAATCCCGGGTTTCCGGCGGAAGAGAATAGCCAAGAAAACGGGTTTTTGGACCGGGAGAACCGCGGTTGAAAGCACTAATGTAAATCAAAGCCACAAACATGTATTACCTGTGCTGCTGTTGCCCCTCCAGCTTCCTCCAGTCTCTCACTTAACTCCTCCAATTCTCGCGAAAGATCGGCTCTCTGTTTTTCAACTTTTGCTCTGGCAGCTCTTTCAGCTTCGAGCTCCTCTTCTAGCTCTTCAATTCGCGCTTGAAGTTCTTTGATCTTCTTTTGTAGTTGATTCACTAGAGCTTGTTCGTCTTCCAGTTTAGTGGCAAGATGATTGTACTCAAACTCTTGTTTCTTTAGCTTTTCCTCAAGACGTTGCTTGTCATTTTCCAGATCCATGACTGTTTCTTGAGTCAGACGAAGGTCTCCTTCCAACTTTCTCTTAGTTCTTTCAAGTTCCATACGAAGCTTCTTTTCTTGTTCCAATGATGCTTCAAGCTTTATTGTAAAACACGTATATCATCTCCTTGTTTATACCTTTAATGACCCAGGTATGCTTGATAATTAATATATTTTAATTTCATCAAAAATGTTGATACATTTTAGAGAATATTGCAGGAAATCCATTAGAACATTGTTCACTGTTTATTACAAACTCTGTTTTCTAGAAATGCTGCAGTCAGCAAAGTACAAAGAATTCAAGGAGCTGTCTTACATCATCAACTTGCTGCTCCAGCTTTGACTTCTGCTTAGTCAAGCTGTTCACTTTATCCTCTTCACTTTGCAGGTCGTCAAGAGTCTGTTGATGAGCTTCTTGCAAAGCCTTCTTTTCTTTCTGAAGCTTTGCAATTTGTTCATCTTGCGTTGCCAATTCCTCTTGCAAGTTTTTCAGCTGAAACAATTCGAAATCGGCAAAATGGTTTTAAGCTAAAATTGGCATTGGGCGTTTGTTCATTGCGTAACATGCTCGTGTATATGTTCGAGTGTGTAAAATTAAGGTAGGTTGCAACTTTCACAACAGACTTACATAATTTCACATTCCCTAGTGCAATAAATAAGCACTATAGATCAAGGGAAAGAAAAAAAAGCGTAAGAAGCTGTAATTATTGTCAAATTTACCTTGTTTTCTGTAGCATGCTTTTCTTTTTCCACTTTAGCCAACGTGAGCTCGAGATCGTCTATATCTTTCTTTAGCTCTGAACACTCGTCCTCAAGTTTCCTTTTTTTGGAGACCAATTCGTTGTTGAGTTCTTCTTCATCTTCCAGTCGTTCATTAAGCTCTTTGATTTTTCCATCAAGTTCCACTTTGGTTTTGATAAGCTGATCGCATCTATCTTCTCCATCATCAATTTGATCTTGTTGCTGTACAGACATTCTTTCATGTAGGCTTACCGCAAAGTTAAAAACAAGATTGTTTGCTGCGTTTATTTGTGAAACTTAAATCTCATTGTTTCAGTGACACCATGGAGTTCAAAAGAAGCTGAGATATTTTTCAACTTAGTAAATGCAGTGAAATTAAATTATGTTCAAACAAATGTTCCCCACCCGGTTAACTCTTGGAATGAAGGCGATATATCCACGCAGTGACATGAACGTGGGTGTGGGAAGGTCCCCTGGATTTTGAAATGTGACAATTTCCTGTTACATTTTGAACAAAAAAAGTTTCTTTTTAACTTGATTTTCGTGACGGTAATTGGCTCCAGGCCGAAACCTGAGTTATGCTTCTTGCCGGGGCGGTTGAGATGAACGCTCTTGCCCAAGGAGTGCTACGGCGATTCATTCAGTGACCGTCGGTCGAACACCCAACCTTTCAATTGAGAAGCGGACACTCTGTCACTGAACTATCGCCGCTCCCCGAAAAAGGTTTTATTTCTACTTGTAGTTTCGAGAGTGAAAAATGAAATTTCATCACTTTCGCCTCCCCTGGAAAAACCATTTCGGATACCTCTGGAAAAATCCACTTATGGCTCCCCCTGGAAAAAATTCTTCCAATGTCCATGGACATGAACCGAAGGTAAGTTTTTCTCAACCAATAGTGGTTTTCAAAAACACGTGGTTCTTTGGTCTTTCCTTGTTAAGCTGTTAACATTTAAGATTTTTAAAAGATTGGTTAACGTTCACGGGTAGTTATCGTGCACCACCAAAAAATTAAATGATGACATAGAAACGGGCTCTGTTGGAAGAGTACAAATTTACTATGCCTTACACCTGGTGTAAGTGGCCTATCTGCAATATTTTTCTTTTCTGGAATGCACCTTCGAAACATTTGTCAATACACGTTCAGCTTACAAAAAGCACGTGAAGCAAAACCAAATCTTTGAAACTTATGCTAACCGCTTGCAACTGCATTAGAAGGTCGTTCTTCTCCTGTATAATGGTCACTTGCATTTCTTCGAGTTCTTTTCTCCGTTTGAGTTCTTTCTCCAGATTTACTTTGCACTCTCCAAACTCCTTTTCCAGAACTTCTAATTCCTTAGCAGCTTCAGCTGTTTTCAGCAAAGGCTTGATTTTGAACATCAGCTTCATCCACTCCCAGTTGGCCATACCAAAGTATGCCCTCAGGTTGGATTGAATGATGCGGCACGCTTGCCTGTTGAGCAGGAACAATGCTTATATTTTTCAAACTATCTGCTTGTACGTTTTGCAACGAAAAATTTGTTTGTTGCAAGTGGTTAAAACGCAAATTGTTTCCCTGGCCGTGATTACGCCACGGAGAGTCAATCATTTACATGCAATCATGTAAATTACCCAAATATATAAAAGACAGAAACAACATACTGTATTTTTGTTTAGACTGAGCGATGACGCCACGTATCCCTACCAACAAAGGTGGTTGTGAAAGGTTTGTCTCCAGAATGCAACCATATTAGGAGAATAAGCTAAAAGGCTCCGGAAATGGAGCATACACAAAATAGTTGAAGATGATACCCTATACGCAAAAGACTACATTGGACATTCCCGGCTTGTTATAGAAAATTTGTGCTTGTTACAAAAAAGTGTGCATGCTCTGCACTATTATTTTCCTTGTAACTTTTACCAAGCTTCGTTTTTGTATATCTAGGCACTGTCAGAAACAGTGAAGTTAGCAATAAACACGTTTTGAAATGACATGATGCAGAAGGTAAGTACAATTGATTGTGGAAGGTTTGGAAAAAATGTTTTCGTTTTACAGTACCTCCTTTCTATCATCTTTTGATATTCTTTTCTCATAAGCATTCCCCTCATGCGAGCTTGCACAAGCTTGAAAATGGCTGACAATTTGTTGTCCCGCATCTCCTCCAGTTTACCAATCATTCCGGCGCGGAAGAACACCTGAATAATTAGGTTTCGTTTTTGTGCCCACTTTACCTGACTACACACGGCACTTGAATACGCATCCGAAGAAGTCGTTCAAACGTACTTTTGTGTGCCCGAGCTTGTATGAATCGTGATCGATGTCAAGACTTCCCAGCAGCTTTTCTGAGGCTTTCTTGCTATCCATAAATTGCCCTTCAGGAGCAGCGTTTGGATTAAGAATGCGGTAGCTGAAAAGCAACCAGCAATTGTCGAAATTTGAAAGTCAAAATTTGTATGCATGCAAGGTTGTTGTAAGACATCTTAGTCATATTTTTGTGACCAAGTAACCTTCCATCAAACCAAAGTTTACCATGGTGACTTACCGTTGCTTGAAATCACCGTAGGGAATTCTGTTTGGAAAACCCTTCCTACAGATTCGAATGCCTTCTAACACACCATTGCATCTTAGCTGGTGCAAAACCAAATGGGATTCCATCATTCCAGGAGTTTTCTGCTCGTTCGGAATCAAGCACCGTACAAAATGAGGAGAAGTTGACCTGAACAAAACGGAGCCAATCATTACAGCAATGACAATGTGAAACAACTCTGCAAAAACGATTTTTCCACGAATTTGCTTCATTTACCTCAAATTCGTCATTAGGTTGCTGAGAGATTGTCGATGAATGGATGAAACTGTCATGAAAGATCCGCCTTTCTTCCTCTTGCCGCCTTTGCCGCCACCTCCACCACTGGCCGCTAAAATAAGGTAATAGTGCGTCAAAACGAAACGATTTCTAGCCGCAATACAAGAATGTTAAAATATTAAATTTTTGGTTTTTCTATGCTTGTGATAAAAAAACGTTATTTTGTACTTTTTACTGGACATCAAAACGTTCTTTTAAACCACTCCGCCAATTTTTTTCAAACACACTGTGTTTGCAAAGGGAAAAAGAATCAAGGGTTTAGGCAGGCAAAAAGCTTTCAAAACTGTTCAAAAAGTGAAATTGCAAGGATGAGTTTAGAAGTAAACAGTTGTGGTGTGTGCGAATTATTATATATAAATACTTGTTTAAAACATCGATGATCTAAGGCAGGGGTCGGCAACCTTTTTTGCACTGCGGACCTGTTTCAGCCTGGCATTATTTTGCGGACCGGCCCTCAATGAAATAATGAATGTTTGGCCCATGCAAACTTACTACAACTCGTGAGCCATCACGGTACTGATTCCGTGAGAGATCTGGGCTTGCTTTATCCCAACAAGATGCTCCGACCTGTAGGGATTATGGCAGTCAATGGCACCCGCAGTGTGTTCCTTATGTCAGTCGTTCTAGTCACTTTTGGACCAATTTGGCCTTGGTTCCGCACGGCCCGGTAACAATTTCTTCACGGACCTGTGACGGGCCGCGGCCCGGTGTTTGCTGACCCATGATCTAAGGAGCTTACTAAATCTCACATTTTATCGTACCTGCCTC